>Ga0209403_10001302_pt1 | contig 32844 bp, 33 predicted proteins | sample ArcticOcean_MG_C_8_FD_187440 | JGI IMG/M metagenome (GOLD analysis project Ga0209403, IMG submission 187440) | Marine microbial communities from western Arctic Ocean - ArcticOcean_MG_CB11_86 (SPAdes) (version 2) | ecosystem: Environmental > Aquatic > Marine > Oceanic | place: Arctic Ocean...
ACTCCCATAGTAGATGGCAATCATATTTTTGTAGTAACTAATAATGGTTTCTTTATAAACTTAGATAAAACTACTGGTGAAATTATTTGGTCTACTAATATTTTAAAAATTTTAAAAAAAAATAAAAGACTTACAAAAATATCTGGTTTTATACTCGGTTCAGGAAAATTATATACATTAACCCACAATGGATATTTAATTGTAAGCTCAGCTACATCTGGAAATACTGAATATTTTAAAAAAATTGGTAGTGAAATTTCTGTACCACCAATTGTCAGCAATGGTTCTTTATATATTTTAACTAATAAATCAAAAATATATGGTTTTAATTAAAAAAAATTTATTTTTAAATTTTTGAAGACATAAAGGAAAGTTTCTCTCCTTGGAAGTTATTATTATTAGCATCCAAAGGTCTTACTGGGTAATCTCCAGTAAAACAATGATCAGTGAATTGCGGGTAAGATGGATTTCTTTTTTCAAAACCCATTGATTTATATAAACCTTCAATAGAAAGAAATTTTAGTGTTTTTGCGTTAATAAATTTTCTCATTCCTTCTAAATCAAGTTTGTGAGCGAGCAATTCATTTTTTGAAGGAGTATCTACGCCATAATAGTCAGGAAATTTAATTGGTGGTGATGCAATTCTTAAATGAACTTCTTTAGCGCCAGCATCATAAAGCATTTTAACAATTTTTACTGACGTAGTTCCTCTTACCAAAGAATCATCTATTAAAATTAATGATTTATTTTTAATAAGAGTTTTATTAACACTATGTTTTAGTTTAACTCCCAAGCTTCTTATTTGTTGGGTTGGTTCAATAAAAGTTCTTCCAACGTAATGATTTCTAATAATACCCAATTCAATGTTTTTATTTACTTGTTCAGCATATCCAATTGCTGCTGGCACACCAGAATCTGGAACTGGTACAATTAAATCAACATCTATATGGCTTTCTTTAGCTAAACTGGTACCTAATTTTTTTCTATATTCGTAAACACTTTTATTATCAATAATGCTATCTGGTCTTGAAAAATATATATATTCAAAAATACAAGGTCTTTCTTTAACTTTTGGAAAAGGTTTTATACTCTCTAATCTATCTTCTGTAATAATAACCATTTCTCCATTTTCAACTTTTCTGACAAATTGCGCTCCAATAATATCAAGAGCACAGGTCTCTGAAGCTAAAATATAAGATTTATTTAATTTACCAATTATTAATGGACGTATGCCAAATGGATCTCTTATGCCTATTAATTTTTTATTTGTTAAAATTGCTAATGCATAACCACCTTGAATTTTAAAAAGGGCATCAATTATTTTATCTATAATTTTAGATCTTTTTGACTGCGCTATTAGCTGAACTATAGTTTCTGTATCAGAGGTAGTTTGAAATATTGAACCACTTTTAACTAATTTATTTCTTAAACTTCTTGCATTACTTAAATTACCATTATGAGCAATGCTTATTCCACCGGAATGAAGATCAGCAAAAAAAGGTTGAATATTTTTAACTAGGTTGTTTCCTGATGTTGAATATCGATTATGACCAATAGCTTGATTGCCAGGCAGTTTTTCTAAGATTTTTCCTTTAGTGAAATTGTCTCCGACCAACCCAAGTTTTCTTTCTGCAAAAAAATTTTTACCATTAAATGTAACTATACCGCATGCTTCTTGACCTCTGTGTTGTAAGGCATGCAAACCTAAAGCTGTTAATGCAGCTGCGTCACTGTTATTAAAAATGCCAAAAACTCCACATTCCTCTTTTAATTTATCCATTTAAATTTTTTCTATTTTATCTTCTGTTTCTTCATAGTAATCTTTACTTTTTGGAAACTCTTCAATTAAAAACTCACTACCTTTATATATTACTTCAAAAGAATAAGTGCCTTCGGTTTTTATTGACCATTTTTTATGTGGATAAAACCAATTCAATAGAGAAAAAATGCAGACACAAATTACATAACCTTTAAAAAGTCCAAAAATTAATCCAAAAGTTTTGTCAACTATGCCAAGCCCTGACCAAGTGACCGCACTTTTAATTGCTTTGCTTATATTAATTATTACAAATAATGAAATTATAAATATAAAAATTCCTAATCCAATATCGGCAATAAATTTAGATTCTACGTAATCTTCTACCCAAGGGCTTATTTTTGGAACTATAACTATCGTGATTACTAAAGCAATTAACCACTTTGAAAAAGATAATAAACTTAAAGTAAAGCCTTTTGCAGCACATTGTGCCATTGAATAAATTGTGATTAATAAAACTATAAGATCAAATAAGGCAATATTATTTTGAATAAATTCAAACATGCTATTCTTTGCCAAAAGGTTTTATTAATAAAATTAATTTTGGCAATAATGTTAAAACCGAAATCATAGCTAAAAGCATTGCTATTCCTGTAAAAACACCAAAATAAATTGTTGGTATAAAATTGGATAATACAAGTATAGAAAAACCAAAAATAATTGTTATGGATGTATTTAATATAGCCACACCAACAGTATCATGACACTTTTCAAGTGTTTTATTATAATTTTTAATTTTATTAAATTCTTCTTTAAATCTATAAATATAGTGAATGCTGTTATCAACAGCTATTCCGATTGTTATAGCAGCAATAGTGATTGTCATCATATCTAGAGGTATGCCTAGTAAACCAATAATCCCTAAAATCAAAAAAGCAGCTATAAAATTTGGAACAACCCCTATTATCGACAATGTAATATTTCTAAATAAAATTAAAAACATCAATGTTATCCCTACCATCACTACGCCCAGCGTAAGTATTTGTGATTTAAATAAACTTTGCAAAAGATTATTAAATAAAATAAGAACTCCAGCTAGTTTGAATTCATCAGGATTTAAACCTAATTGATTTTCTAAATCAAAATTAATTTTTTTTATTAAATCGTTTCTCCGCAAGTCTTCTTTTGAATCTAATACTCTTAAATTTATTCTAGCTTCATTATTTTCAATAGAAATATAAGGGTCAATTACTCCTTCCTTGATTGAATCAGGTATTTTAGTATATAAAACCCCCATTTCTAAACCATCTAATTTTTTTCCATAAAGATCTTCAGCTACTCGTACAATAGATGCAAAAGATATAACTTTACCAATACCTTCTAAATTATTTAAATAATCATGAACTTTAGTAATTCTATCTATTTTACTTCTCGTAAACCAATACTTTGAATCATCTTTTTCTTCATCACCCCAGCTTTCAAATTCATCATCTTCATCTTCTTTTTCTGCTTTTCCAGGAAACTTAATTATAACACTGAGTGGAGTTGTCCCCCCAAGTTTATCATCTATTAATTTCATTCCTTTATAAATTTCAGTTTTCTTATCAAAATAATTTATAAAACTATTTTCCACTTCCAATTTTAAAATCCCAATTACACTTATAACAACAACAAGTATTGTGGATATAAAAATAGTCTTAGTATTTTTTTGAGCAATTTTACTGAAGAAAGTTGTAATTTTTGATTTTCCTTCAACTTTATAATTAGACGTATTATCACTTAATAAATTTAAAATTACAGGAAGTAAAGTAAAAGTTACAGTTAACGAAACTAAAAGACCAAGTGTCATCATCCAGCCAAAATCAATGATAGGTTTTATACCGCTAAATATTAAAGATAAAAACGCACAAATAGTTGTAAGAACTGTATAAAGTATTGGCCAAAACATTTTGCCAGCGGTCCAAAGTATAGCTTCATTATTTAAAGTAGTAGGATTTTCTTTTTTAAATTGTAAATATCTAACACTAATATGAATATTCATTGCCATAGTTAAAATAAGCATCAGAGCTATAAAATTTGAGGATATAACTGTAACTTTCCACCCTAATAATCCTAGCAATCCAATCATTATAAAAACTGAAAAGAAGCAACTTGATAATGGTATTAGAACCCAAAGGAAGCTTCTAAAGACAAACCATAAAGTGCAAACAATGAAAAGAAAAACACCAGCTCCAAAAACTATTATATCGTTTTTAACATAAGTCATCATGTCATCAGCTATCATTGGAATTCCTCCTAAATGAATTTTTGCTGTGTTTTGATATTTTTCAATTACACTTCTTATTTGATTAATATTTTGATGATTTTTTTGATTATATTTTTTTTTGTAATAATCGTACTCTTTTAAAAATTTTTTATACTTTTTATTACCATCAGAATCTAATGTTTGATTATCAATTTTATTTAAGTAATCATTTTTAGTTATAACTAGATCTGACATTTTTTTGTCGTTTTTAATATAAACTATTATTCCGCTAGTGCTTCCATCTTTACTAATTATAAATTCTTCATAAATTGGACTATTAATAATTTCTTCAAAACCTCTTTCTTTATCTGCGTCATCATTTGATAGTGTTTTAAAATTTTTAATTCTTTCAGCTAAAGAATCATCGTTATTATTAAATAAAGGAACATCTAAAATTGTTATTACGTTGTTTGTCCAATCTAAACTTAACAAATCATTTTTTAAACTTGTTAGGTTTTTGATAGTATCGCTGTCTATAAATTTTTTTTCAGGAGTGTAAGTAAGAATTAAGAAATCTTCTGAGCCATATTTTTTGTTTACCTCTCTTAAATATTTTAAGTCAGGATCATTTTCTAAAAGCAAAGTATCTGAAGATGCATCCAGTTGAAAATTTTTAGAAAAATAACCAAAGCTTAATAATAAAATAATAAGAATTGATAGGGTGAATTTAGGTTTTTCAATAATTGAATTTTTATATAATTTTTCAAACATTGAAAATTTTAGGCTATTTGTTTTCTAGATCTTTAAATTTAGTGTACATTGCTTCAAATTCAACTCTAACATTGCCTGTTGGTCCATGTCGCTGTTTACCAATCATAATTTCAGCTAAACTTGAAATATCATTCATTTTTTGTTGCCATTCGGCATGCTCAATAGAGCCTAGCGTCGGTTCTTTTCTTTCAAGATAATAAGCTTCTCTATAAACAAACATTACAACATCTGCATCTTGTTCAATTGAGCCTGATTCTCTCAAATCTGACAATTGAGGTTTTTTATCATCTCTTTGTTCAACTTGTCTAGAAAGTTGTGATAAAGCTAAAACAGGAACATTTAATTCTTTTGCCAACGCTTTTAAACCTTGTGTAATTTCAGAAATTTCTTGAACTCTTCCCCAGTCTTTTTTTCCACCAGTTCTCATTAGCTGAATATAGTCAATGACTATTAAATCTAATCCAAATAATCTTTTAATTCTTCTTGATCTGTTACTTATAGCAGAGATAGTAATTGCAGGTGTCTCGTCTATATAGAGAGGTAGTTCAAATATATTTTTAGATGTTTCAATGAATTGTTCAAATTCTTTTTCTGAAACTTTTCCCCTTCTAATATCATTTGATCTTATTCTTGATTGCTCAGAAAGTATTCTTGTAGCTAGCTGTTCAGATGACATTTCTAAAGAAAAAAAAGCCACTGTAGACTTAAGACCTTTTTTTTCAATATTTTTAGCAGCGTGGAAAGCGATGTTTGTAGCTAAAGCTGTTTTACCCATTGAGGGTCTTCCTGCTATAATTATTAAATCTTGTTTGTGTAAACCACCTAATCTTGAATCTAAATCAGTTAATCCAGTTGGAACCCCAACTATACCTTCCTCATTTTGGTAGGCACTCTTTGCCATTTCAATTGTTTGTTTAAGAGCATTTTCAAATTTTAAAAAAGATCTATTAAAATGTCCTCTTTCTGCTAGATCGAATAAATACTTTTCAGTATTTTGAATCATTTCTTCGCCAGAAGAAGTGCTTTCATTAGCAGTAGCTTCATTTTCAATAAATTCAGAAATTTTTATTAATTCTCTTCGCACATGCATTTCATGAACTATATTAGCATAATCAATAGTTTGTTTAACCGAAGTTGAATATTTAGTTATTTTAATTAAATAATCTTGACCCCCTAATTCTTTTAAGCCTTCGTTATTTTCAAAAAAATTTTTAAGTGTAATTGGATTAGCTAAAAGACCTTTTGATATAAGCTTTTCTATAGTATCAAAAATTTTTATATGAATAGGATCAAAAAATTTTTGTTTATCAATAATTGATGAAACTTCATCATAAATTTCATTAGAAACTAAAATCGATCCAATTAAAGCTTGTTCAGCTTCAATATTACAAGGTAACTGTTTTTGAGGATTTTGAACTATTTTAAGAGGTGGAGAAGCCATAATTTTAATTTACCTATTTAATACTATATAAATATTTAAAAAAAACCTCAAACTTATACACTGGAAAAATTTATTGTGGAAAAATAAGATTAAAAATCTTAAGATTTGCTTTCTTCTTTTACAACCTCTATATGAATTTTAGCTTGTATTTCAGGATGTAAATTAATTTTAGCTTCATAAATCCCTATTTTTTTTATTTCTTTAGTTAAATCAACTTGAGAAGGCTTTATTTCAATTTTATTTATTTCTTGAATAGCTTTAGATATTTCAGCAGGTTTTATTGATCCATATAATTCTTCATTATCTTTTGCTCTTTTAGAAAATTTATGTTTATAGTTATTAATAATATCATATATTTTTTTAGCCTCTTTTTTCAATTCAACATTCTTCTGCTTAAGCTTATCTTTTTTTTTATTAACTAATTCAATATTGTCTTTAGAGACTTTTAAGGCTTTACCATACTTTATTAAGAAATTTCTTCCATGTCCTCTTCGAACATTTACAACATCTCCAACTTGGCCAAGATTTTTTATGTTTTCTAATAAAACTATTTCCATATTCTGATATTATATTAAAGCTATTAATCTTGCTCTTTTTACTGCCTTAGCAAGTTCTCTTTGTTTTTTTTGAGAAACAGATGTAACTCTTGAAGGTAACATTCCTCCACTTTCATATGTGTATTTTTTTAAAAGTTTAATATTTTTATAATCAACTACTGGCGCCTCTTTGCCAGAAAGAGGACAAGATTTGAAAAATTTAAGACCCGGTTTTTGAAACAGATTTAGTTTTGAATGCTTTCCACTGTCTTTCCTTTTTGTATTACTTCTTTTGCTTCTTTTCATTTTTTTCCAAATTTTTTATATACATCTTCTTTTTCAAAGAAGTTTGTTTCAAGATCATGTTTTTTAACTTTTACTGTTAAAAACCTTATTAGAGATTCGTCTATATTTTCTGCTCTTTCTAATTCCTTAATAGTTTTTCCATCACCTTCTAATTTAATATGAAAATAAAAACCTTTTTTATTTCTTTTAATTTTATGAGCTAAATTTCTTATACCCCATTCTTCTGTTTTTATTATTTTTCCAGAATTTTTAGTTATAATATTTTTATATTTATCAAAAATTTTTTGATTTTGAGTTTCAGACATATTTCCAGGCGTAATAAGTGTATGTTCGTAACTATTCATTTATGTTTTTCCTTCACCAATTAGATATTTCTTATGAACTATCTGCTATTTTATTATAGTGAATTGAGTTTTATACTATTAAAATTTTCAATATACAACTGCTAAAATTCAATTATATTATATTATTTATGAGAGCAATTTTATTTCCAGGCCAAGGATCTCAATACGTTGGAATGGGATCTGATTTTTATACTAATTTTGATTCAGTAAAAAAAAATTTTGAAATTGTTGATAAAGCCTTAGGATACCCCTTATCAAAAATTATATTAAATGGCCCAGAGGAGCAATTAAAGCTAACACAAAATACTCAGCCTGCAATTATGACTGTAGGAGTTTCTATATTTGAGGTTCTTAATAAGAACTTTAACCTTAATTTAAACAAATCAAAATTCTTTGCTGGACATTCTTTAGGCGAATATACTGCTTTAGTTTGTTCTGGGTCGTTAACTCTAGAAAAAGCAGCTTATCTTTTAAATCAAAGAGGAAAGGCTATGCAGGAAGCGGTACCTCCCGGTGATGGTTCTATGATGGCTATTCTTGGAATGACATTATCAGAAGTTGAAGAAGAAATTTCTTCTCTTTCAAATGATGGTTTATGTGAAATAGCCAACGATAATTGTAACGGTCAAGTTGTTGTCAGTGGAGAAACTAAAGTTATTGAAATTTTAAATAAAAATTTAAAAAATAAAAAAAAAAGAGGAATTATTTTACCAGTAAGCGCTCCTTTTCATTGTTCTTTAATGAAAAAAGCTTCGGAAAGAATGAAACCTGAAATTTTAAAAACTAATTTTTTAAAACCTAATACTGCTATCATTAGTAATGTAACTGCAAAACAAGAAAATGATATTTTTAGGGTTAAATCTTTGTTAATCGAACAAATTGTATCCAGAGTTAGATGGAGAGAAAGTGTAGATTATATGATAAAAGAAGGTGTTAAAAATTTTATAGAAATTGGTCCTGGTAAAGTGCTTTCAGGTTTAGTAAAAAAAATAAATAAAAATGTTAAAATATCTAATATAAACTCAATGGATGATGTAAAAATATATAATGATTAATTTTAAAAATAAAAATATTTTAATAACTGGTGCTAGTGGGGGAATAGGAAATGAATTAGTTAAAAAATTTATTTCTTTAGAAGGAAATGTTCTTGCTACAGGAACAAATGCTGAAAAACTTGATAAATTAAAAAAACAATACCCTGCTATTAAAGTTAAAAAATTTGATATTTCTGAACATTCTAGAGTTGAAGAGTTTATTGAAAATACTGAATTAGAGTTAGGTGGATTGGATATTTTAATAAATAATGCAGGAACAAATGTTGACAATTTGTCTTTAAGAATGAAAGAGGAAGAGTGGAAAAAAGTGGTTGATATAAACCTGACATCAACCTTTTTATTATCTAAATATTCAATAAAAAAAATGTTAAAAAATAAATTTGGTAGAATTGTAAATATTACTTCAGTTGTTGGTCATACTGGAAATGCAGGGCAGGCAAATTATGCAGCCTCAAAAGCAGGAATAATCGGAATGTCTAAAAGTCTTGCTATTGAATATGCCAAAAAAAACATTACAGTAAATTGTGTCTCTCCTGGATTCATCGAATCTAACATGACAATGAATATTGCTGAAAAAGTAAAATTGTATCTAACATCAAGAATTCCTATGGGTAAACTTGGAACAGGGGAAGACGTATCAAATTGTGTAGCATTTTTGTCATCAGATTCCGCTTCTTATGTAACTGGTGAGACCATCCATGTTAATGGTGGCATGTATATGTCTTGACAAAATTTATTAATAATTTATTAAAGTCTAATAACTCTTAATTAAGGAATAACAAATGACAGTAGAAATTTCAGATAAAGTAAAAAAAATGGTAGCAGACCATTTAGGCGTAGATGAATCTAAAGTTAACGATGAAGCAAATTTTATTGATGATCTTGGTGCCGATAGTCTGGATACGGTTGAACTAGTAATGGCTTTTGAAGAGGAATTTGGTTCAGAAATATCAGATAGTGAAGCAGAAAAAATTCTTACCGTTGGTGATGCTATAAAGTTTATTGAAGGAAAATCAGCATAAAGATTTTTGCAAATAAAAGCATCCAGCCAATCAATTATTAATATGGTTGAAAAAATAAGTGGTATGATGTTTGTGTTATCTTCTCCTTCTGGAGCAGGAAAGACAACTTTGACCAAAAAACTTTTAAAAAATAATTCAAATTTTGCTCTATCAATTTCATACACAACTAGAAAACCCAGACCAAATGAAATAAATGGAAAAGATTATTTCTTTATTAATAAAGATGAATTTGAAGAATTAACAAAAAAAGAAAACTTTTTTGAACATGCAAAAATTTTTAATAATTTTTATGGAACGCACAAAGAGCCAGTATTAAAATTTTTGTCTGAGGGCAAAGATGTTTTGTTTGATATTGATTGGCAAGGAACACAGCAGTTAAAGAAAATAAAAAATTTGTTATTAGTCACATTTTTTATTTTACCTCCTAATATAAAAGTTTTAAAAGATAGATTGTTAAATCGCCACGAAGGTGAGGAAAAAATAATACTTGATAGAATGAATAAATTTAATGAAGAGGTTTCTCACTGGAGTGAATATAATTATATAGTTGTAAATGATGACTTAGAAACTTGTTATAATAAAATATTAAATATAATAATTTCCGAAAAAAAAGGAATTAGAAAAAAGCAAGATTTAGATAAAATTAAAAAAAAAGTTGACGAACTAATTAAGTAGTTTTTTCATACATAATTGCAATTTTATAAAACATTTCATTATTTAACTCTTCGGCTCGTTTATTTAGATCTAAATTCAGTTCCTTTGCTACAAATAAACTATTTTGAAATAATTTAGAAAAATTTTTATTAATCTTTTTTCTCCTATTAGAAAACAAAACTCTTGTAATAGTTTCTAAATTTTTAGGGTTATTTAAATGGTATTTATTATTTATCTTTGGTTTAAATGAAAGAATAGTAGAATTTATTTTTGGTTTAGGAAAAAAACAATTTTTAGATACATCAAAATGTTTTTTTATTTCTAATCTCCAATTACACAGAATAGACAATCTACCAAAATCTTTAGAGTTGTTTTTGGCAATAATTCTATCAGCTACCTCTTTTTGAAACATAAAAATTAAACTTTTGTACCAAGGGGGCCATTTTTTTAATAATATTAATGATGCTAATATTTGCGTTGAAATATTATAAGGTAAGTTACCAAATACAATTAAATTTTTTCCAAAATTATTTTTTAAACTAAAAAGAATGTCGCTATTATCAATCAAAACATTTTTATAATCTTTTAATAAATTTTTTAAAAAAAATGATATTTTCTTATCTTTTTCTACTGCGATTATTTTTTTTGGTTTTTTACTTATTAAAGCCTTTGTTAAATTTCCATAACCTGGGCCAATTTCTAGTATTTCTGTGGTTTTATTAATGATCTCTATTTCAATAATTTTTTTTATAATATTTCTATCTATTAAAAAATTTTGTCCTAAACTTTTTTTGGGTTTGTATATCAGTTCCATTAATTATTTTAAGGAATTAAATAATTTTATTGATTCAATTAAACTTTCAGGGTTTGCAATATTTTTTCCTACTATATTATGAGCAGTTCCATGGTCTGGTGAAATTCTAATGTATGGCAATCCTAATGTAATATTCACAGCATTAAAATTAAATAATGCTTTAAATGGTGTCAAAACTTGATCGTGGTACATTCCAATAATAACGTCGATTTTATATTTTTTAAGTAACATAAAGCTTGTATCAGCTGCAACAGGTCCAATTATTTTTATTTTTAATTTTTCAATTAATTTTACAGCAGGGAATATTACTTTAGTTTCTTCTGATTTTTTCTTAACAGAATGGTTATGAGGGTTTAAGCCCAGAATAAGAATATTAGGCTTCTTATTAAAATTTTTTATGTAAAAATTATTTATAGTTTTGGCTTTCTTGACTATCAATTCTTTTTTTAATTTTTTATTAATTTCGCTTACTGAGATGTGTGTAGTTACTGGGCTTACTGCTAATTTTTTATTAAAAATCAACATGACTTCTTTTCCTAAAACTCCTGCTTTTTTAGAAAGATATTCAGTAATCCCCATTTGTTTTTTTTTAAATAAAATTTCTTTAGCTATAGGACAATTAATAATACCTAAAATTTTTTTTTCTTTAATTAATTTTATTGCTTCATCAAAACATTTAAATATATAAGCGTTTGATTTGCTGGATATCTCTTGAAAAGGAACTTTCTGAATATAATTAATATTGTAAACTAATAATTCATTTTTATTATAATCTTTAAGTTTAAAATTTTTATCAATTTTTTTAATATTTATATTATATTTCAATCGTTTATTTTGTAATTTTAATAAATTAATGCTTCCAATTATAATAAATGGTTTATGTAAATATTTTTTTTTATTTTTCCAGCTTTTAAAAATAATTTCTGAAGAAATGCTATTAGGCTCTCCAGCAATTATTGCTATAGGTTTAGTCATTTAATAATAATTTATAGCAATGGCTCTTCTTATACCATCATAATGTGACATTGAATGCATTTGTAATATTTTATTTTTTTCAGCAGTTATTAATTGATCTTTCACTTTTTCAAGGTCCTGAAATTGTTTTATTTTTCTTCTATCGTTAACTTTAAAAAAAAATACTCCAGCAGGTAAAAAGATTGGCTCAGAAACTTCCCCTATTGGGGTTTTAGTTATAATTGGTTTGAAATTTGCACTTATAATATTTTCACTAATCCATCCTAAATTGCCACCAGATACAGCTGTTTTGGAAATACTTAAATCAATAGCAACTTTTTCAAAGCCTTCTGATTTAATCCTATTTTTAATTGCATCTACTTCATTTTTAGTTTTATCTTTTGCTATTGGTTTTACCACAATTTCAGAAAGCAAAAGCTCTTCGATTTCAGTTTTTTGTTTTACTAAGATTAATTGTTCTTCTATTTCTTCAAGATTTACTGATAACCGATTATTATATATCGAATACATTAAGGTATTCCACAAAAGTTCAGTTCTAAAGTTATCCTCTACAGCTGAAAAATCAATTTCATTTTTTATAAATATATTTTTAAACGTTTCAAAATCTAGATTTAAATTACTAGCTAATCTATTTAATTCAATTTGTAGATCACCTTTTTTAAATTGCAAAGTTTCAAATTTTTCAATTTCTATTTTTTTAATATTTCTTTTAATTAATGACTGTGCAGCTGCTGATTGTAGTGATTCTCTACTTTCCTCAGAAAAGTTTTGTCCACTCACAATTAAAATTATTTTAATTTCTCTTACTATATCTGATTGAGTAACCGCCTTATTTCCTATTGTAGCAAATAAAGAGTCTTTAATTATCGAATTACTTTGAGAAATTGATATTAATAATATTAGAATAGCAGGAATTATTTTTTTTATATAGGTCACGGATTTATAAATGATGGAGTTGTTACTCCAGTAAATGGAATAAATTTAATTACAAACATTAAACTATCTTTTTGCTCAACATCGCTGTCTTCATAAAACTCTCTTCTGTAAACTAGTCCAGCTGTCAGGCAGTCAATTTCATATTGGTATTGTAAATCATAAAATTCAGTACTACTTGTTTTATAATTTTTCTTGGTCCCAAAGCTTAATTTGTTATTGTCGTTAACGTTAAGAGTTACTCCGGAGCTTATATAGTGCTCACTTCCAATATGGCTTCGTTCTTCTAAATAATCTAGATTAAAATCAACTTTACCAAAATTAAAAGTTGAAGCTATTTCGTTATAATTAAATTGATTTAAATTGTGGTCTATCGAAAATTTATAATCAATGCTTCCTATTTTTGAAAAGTTGTACTTTAGCTCTCCAACCACATCAGACATTTTTTGGTCTAATGAACTTTTGGCAGGAAGATCTTTGTTTTCTTCAAGATTAAAAATTTGTCCCATTGATAAAGATAGTTTTTCCCTTTCTTTTCCTTGCCCATTTTTTTCATTAACTACATAATTAAATCCTAATACAGTACTTAAACCATCCTCAATTACAGAAGTTTTGTTAGTAGAAAATAAATTGTTGTAATTTAAAGCAATATCATCTCCACTCAAATTCCTCATGTGTCCAGGCGCAAATCTTACCATATAATTTGGTGAAAAAATTTTAGAATATCTTGAAGTTTCTTTTTTCATAGGAAAAGAACTTTTAAAACTTAAAGCGCTACTTATTTCATTTATCATACCCGTGTTTTTGTAATCAGTAGTTTTTTTGGCATCGTAGTTAGTATTTTTTATAAATCCTTCTAAAGAATTAACAAAACCTTTTGGAGTAATATAGCTACCAGGGCTCCAAACAATGTCATTCGTTAATATGCTAAGAGTTTTGTTAGTATTATAATTTTTATGATAAGCATTTGACTTAAAATCTAATGTTCCAAACTTTTCAGTAAAAAAAGATTTACCAAAAAGAACGTTAGGTAAAATATATTCATATCTAGAATTATCTTTTTTTCTCAAATCTTCATAAACTGTGCTTGATATATCGAGGTAAGTATCATCTTTACTAAAACTATAAGTAATTTTATTTTCTAAATTTGTGTTCTCTTTTTTTGCTAACGCAGTATTAATGTCATGTATTCTAAAATAAGTATCATTAGATGTTCTTTGTATTTTTAAAGATAAAGCGCTTTCATAACTTTCATTTTCACTTAAATTGACATCAAATTCTGCAAAAATATGATTTCTTGATCCAGTTGTTTTAGTAGTTGAAGAATCTTTATAACCTTCCGTGTAACTTGTGTCTAAAGTTAAAAATCCATTTTTAAAAGCCTGTCTATACTCATTTAATAGTAAAACATTTTCATTTGCATATATTTTGGGAGTAAACGTGAGATCTTTGTTTTTATTAATTGCCCAGTAATAGGGAAGGCCAAAACCAGTTCCCACTGTCGTAGATTTAGTAAAAAAAGGAGTTAAAAAACCAGATTGTCTTTTTGCAGTTGGGTCAGGATGAAAAAATTTGGGAAAATAAAATATAGGTATATCATAAAATTTTAATGTTGCATGATCGTAGTATATTGTTTTTTTTGCTTTATCATGACTAATCTTTTTTGCTTGTAAAGACCAAGGAGGACATTTTCCTTCCCTATTTTTACAAACTGTAAATACACCTTTTTGAAAGTTTGATTTATTTTTAGATATATATATGTCATTAGAAACAAATCTTGGATCAAATTTTTTAGTCAGCCCAAAATTTTCTTGGTCTAAAACAACACTAACATCGGACCCAATCATTTCTTTTTTTTTAGTATCAACATGAATTTCTTTAAAATAGTATTTATTATTATTTGTATCTAAAATTTGTATTTTACCTATAGAAGAGAATAAATTCTTTTGTAGCTGATACTCAAACATACTTACTGTTACCAAATTTCCATCTTGATCTTTCAATGAAGAATTTAAGTCAGAGCTTATTCTTTTTTCAATTGTTAGATAAATAATTTTATTAGAAGTTAGGGTATAACCTTCTTTTATTTCCAATTTTGAATTTTCATAAGTGGTGATAATTTCTCTATTTTTGTCATAAGTTGCTTTATCTGTTTTTAAAATATTACCTTCAACATCTAAAAATTCAACAGACCCATTGAATTTTAAAAGTTGTTTTGATTTTTCATAAACTACATTATCAGCTTTTATAATTTTTCCTTTATTGTCAGTAACTTCAACTGATCCTTTTCCAGTTATTATATTGTTTTCTTTATCAAGTAATATTTCTGAAGCAACAATATTAAACTCATCTGCTAAAACGTTTATATTACAAACAAATGAAAGAAGTATTAAAATGATTAATTTTTTAACTTTATTTTTGATTTGCATACAATACCCCCACTGAACTAAAAATGAAAATAATAAATATTGGCATCCAAACTGATATTTCAACAGGCAGTTTGTCAGTTTTCCCTAGAGCTGCAGAAAAATCATTTAGATAAAATATTAAAACACTAGCTAATATTGCAACAAATATATAATGCCAATTTGATTCTTTAATTTTAGTTCCCAGCGTGAAAACACCACTTAATAAAACCATACTTAAAAGAAAAAATGGAAATGCAAAAGAGCGATGCAATTTGGCCCTCATTTCACCTGTAGAATAACCTCTTTCTTCCAACACTTTAATTTCCTTATTTAAATTCCAAAAGGAAATTGTATCTAAATTTGAATATAGGCTCTTAATTTTTTTTACATCATACTGACTTATGTAAGATAAGTTTTTTAAATTTTCTTCAATAATTTTTCCATCTTTATCTATTATTTTAGAATTTTTTAATTTCCAATCTTTTGAAATTATTTCTGCTATTTCTGATTCAATTCTTTTTATGAAATTATAATTATTGTCAAATTCGTATATTGTAAGATTTATTAAACTATTATTTTTTAAATTCTCAGACCTAATTATAAAATTTTTATCTAATCTTTTTTCTTTAATCCATATGCCGTTTACTGTTACTGCTGCTAAATAATCTTGTTTTTTTTCATATTTACCTTTAATTAATTCATAATTTTTAACTAGAGTAGAGGCAAGAGGGTTAAAAGCTAAAATCATAAAAACACCTAGTAGCAAAGATAAAATACCAGGGATTGTAATAATGGATAAATTAGACATACCGGAAGCTTTCATAGCTATAATTTCATCATTTTTTTTAATTTTTATAAAAAACCAAATGCCTGACAGTAAAATTATAAATGGAAACATACTAAAAATTAAACTTGGAACAAATAAAAGTGATAAATAAAAAGGTATAATTATATTAACTTTTAAATCTTTAAAAAAATTTATCTCTTCAAAAAAATTTAAAATAAAAGAGAAGCAAAAAAGAACAAAAGTAATATTAATTACAGCTTTTAAAAACTCTTTAGAAACATATTTATTTATAATGAATGATCTAATCATATTTTAATTTAAATTTTCATATTTAAATTTTTTTATTAAAGAAATATAAATTAAAGGCAGCATTCCAATAGGTATAAAATAATAAAGGATAGTGTGATTTAAAGATAACCCTGAGTATCTGACACTTATTTCAGCAAAAATAAGAATTAATAAACTAATAATAATTAAGTATATGTATTTATTAAATAAAAATAGTTTTTTATCTTTTCTTGATGAAAGTAAAAAGCATGATACCAAACCAATCATAGGTATATACATAGGCATGCCAAATCTTTTATTCATTTCTATTTTAACATCTTTTCTTTCTTCTCTATGTCTACCACAGTTATGTTTATTTTTAGATTTATCTCTCATGCACTGAATAATTTTAAGCGTTGTTGTTTCTTGTATTTTAGGTTCAACAATACTTTTTGTTGATAGACCAGAAAAATTTATTGAAGTTTTATCAAAATTAATAATATTTACTGATCCATTTGCTTCTATTTTCTGTATACTACCTTTTTTTAAAATTAAACTTTTTTCATTTTCAGCTAAATAACCCGACTTAGCAAAAATTGTTGACGAGCCTTGTGAAATTTTAGTCAAAATGTTTCCTTCGTCCCTTATAAAAATATTTTTATATTCTTTATCTATATTTTTCTCTTCAACAAAAATAGTTAACCCTTCAACAGCATCATTGAACTTTTTTTCTTTTAGAAGAGAAGGGATAAATTGCAATTCTGAGTTTTTAAGCAAAGTTCTGGAAATATTCAAAGTTTTTGGAGTTATAAAGCAAGACATAAAAAGTTGGATAATCATGACTAACAATGAAATGCGAAATATAAGGTTAACAATATGGATTTTATTTAATCCAGATGTCCACAAAATAATTAATTCATTGTCTTTTTCTAGTTTTGAAATTGTAAGTATTGCTGATATAAAAAAAGAAAAAGGAATTAGTTTTGTTAACATTTTGGGCAAAATTAGAAGTGAATAAGTGAGATAAATAGTAAACGCATGACCATCATCAGTCACAAGATCGAGAAAGTTTACTGCTTGAATCGTCCAAATTACCGAAACTGACGCAAAGAGAATGATTAAAAAATAGTTGATAAATTCATGAAAAAAATATTTATAAATTCTGTTATTCATCATAATTTATTGTTATATATAGTTAATAAATCAACTTTTGATAGAATTCAATTTATACGTTAAAGAAAGGAAAAATGGCAAGTTTTATAAGCAGTTTAAGTCCAGACAGTGATGCTCTAGCTATATTCGTTAATGAAAAGCATGCGTACAAAGACAAAAGGGGAGTATTACCAAAAAGTTTAGTTCAAAAAATTAATTCTTTTCTTAAAGTAATAAAAGTTAATAAAAAAAATGAAGAAATAATTTCTTTCGATATTTCTGATAAACGAAAATGTTTTATTATAAAAGTTAAAAATCAGTACGAAAGTTTTTTCCCAGAAGAAATTGGAGGACGTTTTTTTTCACATTTAAAAAAAATAAAAAATTTAAATAAAATTGATCTTTATATAGATAGTTTAAATTTTGATAATTTAAAGTTAGTAAGTTTTTTTTCAGAATTTTGCTTAGGTTTTAATTTAAAAAGTTATACATTTAATAAATATAAAACTACAAATAAAGAAAACATTAATAAAAAAATTATTTATAAAATTATTACATCTCACAAAGAAAATATACAAAAAAAAAATAAATATTATGATGCTATAAAAGAAGGTGTCTTTTTAAGTAGAGATTTAGTTTCTGAACCGCCTAATGTATTAAATCCAAAAAAATATACGGAAGAAATAAAAAAACTTTCTAGAATTGGTCTAAAGATAGAAATTTTTAATGAAGCAAAATTAAAAAAGTTAGGAATGAATTCATTATTGGGAGTTGGTCAAGGAAGTGAAAACGAAACCTTTTTAGTAGTTATAAAATGGAATGGAGGAAAAAGTAATTTTGGAAAACCTCTAGCATTTGTAGGCAAAGGTGTTTGTTTTGATACAGGAGGAATTTCATTAAAGCCAGCAAGATTCATGGAAGAAATGAAATATGATATGGGTGGATCAGCAGTAGTTGTAGGTTTAATGAAAAGTCTTGCTCTTAGAAAAGCAAAAGTAAATGCGGTTGGTGTAGTAGGTTTAGTTGAAAATATGCCAGATGGCAATGCACAAAGACCTGGAGATATAGTAAAATCTTATTCAGGCAAAACAATCGAAGTACTTAATACTGATGCAGAAGGTAGACTTGTTCTTGCAGATGCTCTTACTTATACAGAAGAAAAGTTTAAACCAAAATTTATCATTGATTTAGCAACGCTAACAGGAGCTATCATAATAGCTCTGGGCGAAGAGTATGCAGGTTTATTTTCAAACAATGATGAACTATCAAAAAAAATTTTTAAAGCAAGCGAAAATGTTAATGAAAAAGTTTGGAGACTACCTCTACATAAAAATTATGATAAGTTAATGGACTCTCCTATAGCAGACGTGCAAAATATAAATTATGCAGGAGGTGCAGGATCAATTACAGCAGCTCAATTTTTACAAAGATTTATAATAAACAAAACTCCATGGGCACATTTAGATATTGCTGGAATGGCTTTTTCAAAAAAAGCTGCTAACTTAAATCCTAGTGGTGCAACTGGTTTTGGGGTAAGACTGCTAAATAATTTAATAAAAGAAAACTATGAATAAACTATAATGGAACAAACATTATCAATCATTAAACCTGATGCAGTAGAAAGAAATCTTGATAACAAAATAAAGTCTTTTTTTGAAACTAAAAAGTTAAAGATTTTAAATAGTAAAAAAGTAAAAATTACAAAAGAAGAAGCTTCAGAATTTTATAAAGTTCATCAAACTAAACCGTTTTACAACGATTTATGTAATTATCTTTCGTCTGGACCAATTGTTGTTATGATATTAGAAGGAGATAATGCTGTTTCTAAAAATAGAGAACTAATGGGCGCTACCGACCCATCCAAAGCTGAAGAAGGAACTTTACGAAAAATGTATGGTATATCCATAGATAAAAATTCAGTGCATGGATCAGATAGTATAGAAAATGCCAAAAAAGAAATAGATTTTTTTTTTAATAAGTAACTATTTCAAAACTAATTTGATAGCCTTTGAGTAAAGTTTTTTTTCCTCCATTAAAATTTTTTTTGCTAGGGAAGTTATAGTTTCGTTTTTTATAATTTTCACTTTTGTTTGCAAAATAACATTACCAGTGTCAACTTCTGGAGTTACGTAGTGAACAGTACAACCTGAATATTTTTCTTTATTTAATAAAACTCTTTTATGTGTATCTAACCCTCTATATTTAGGAAGTAAAGAAGGGTGTATATTTAAAATTTTATAACCAAAAGTCTTTATAAATTTTTTAGACAAAACTTTCATAAAACCAGCTAAACAAATAAATTTAATTTTTTTTTTTTTTAATTCATTTATGCAACTTTTCTCAAAGAAATTTTGATTTTTAGAACTGTAATATTTAAAGGGGATATTGTGCTTTTTTGCATATTTAATTCCTCCAGCTTTTACATTATTTGAAATAATTAAGCTTACTTTTATTGGAAAATTATTATTACTCGAGCTTTCTATTATTGATTTTAAGTTTGATCCTCTCCCAGATATAAAAACACATGATTGCATTTTTTTTACCATTTAATTTTTCCAAGAACTTTAGCTTTAGATCTATTTTTTGATATAAAGCCAATTTCGTAAGGTTGAAAATTTTTTGAAAAGTATTTTTTTACTTTATTGACATTTTTTTTACTAACAATAACGCAAAAGCCTACACCGCAATTAAAAGTGTTAATCATTTCTGAGTCTTTAATATTTTTTGTTTTTAACCATTTAAATATTTTTAAGGTTTTGATATTAGATAAATTGATATTAAGACAAAGATGATCTGGCACTACTCTAGTTAAATTATTAATTAGACCCCCACCAGTAATATTGGCACAACCATTTATTAGTCTTTTTTTATTTAAATTATTAATTTCTTTAACATATATTTTTGTAGGTTTTATTAATTCCTTTTTTATATATGGAGGAATTTTTTTTTTTAAGATGTGTCGAACTAAAGAAAAACCATTAGAATGTAATCCTGATGATGGTATAGCTAAAATTATATCGTTTTTTTTAATTTTATCTTTAGTTAATAAAAACTCTTTCTCAACTATTCCAACAGCAAATCCTGCCAGATCATATTTGTTATTCCCATATGTTCCTGGCATTTCAGCAGTTTCTCCACCAACTAAGCTACACTCAGCTTTGATACACCCCTTAACTACCCCATTTAAGATTTTTTTTACTTTATTAATTTTTAATTTGTTTATAGCTATATAATCTAAAAAAAATATAGGTTTTGCTCCTTGTACTATTAAATCGTTCACACACATAGCAACTAAATCAATTCCTATAGTGTTAAATTTTTTAAAATAATTAGTTATTTCTATTTTTGTTCCCACTCCATCTGTTGAAGAAACAATAATAGGCCTTTTCATTTTAAATTGAGATATGTCAAATATTGAACCAAAACTGCCAATATTCTTAAAAGATTTTGTTTCTTTATTTCTTTTGTATGTTTTTCTTGATATTTTAGCTATGTAATTTATTAACTTGTCTGCGGTTGCCATATTAACACCGCTTTTTTTATAAGTATTATAAGTTTTTTCCATGAAAAATTTTTATAATTTTAAATATTTAAACCTTAAATTAAAAGAGTATATTTTTATTTTTTTAACGGCAACTATAATTTCAATATTTTCTACTACGAAAAGTTTTACACAAGAAAATGTTTTTATTGTTGACAACGTTAAAGTTGAAGGAATAATTGATTTAAACTTTAATAGAGACAAATATATAATTAAAGCTTTTAAAAATTCATTTAAAATACTTATATCTAAAATTCTTCTATCAAAAGATTCCAATAAAATAATTGATTTAGAATTAAATAAAATAAAAAGCTTAATTAAAAATTTTCAGGTTATAGAAGAAAGCTACAAAAGTGAAAAATATAAAGGGACATTTAAAATAGTATATAATGATAAAAAAGTTCAAAAATTATTGAGAGAAAAAAATATTTCTTTTTCCCAACCAAAACAAATTTCAGCTGTCTTTTTTCCAATATTGGTAGTTAATGATACAATGCAAGATTTTGATAAAAATTATTTTTATACTAAATGGGAAGAGATAAAAGTTAAAAATGAATCTATTAATTTTATTCTTCCCATAGACGATCTTGATGATTTTTCTAAAATATTAAAAATGAAAGATAAAATTGATGAAAGGGAAGTTAATAATATTGTGAACAAATATAATGTAAGCAATTATGTCTTTGTATTAATGGATTATAATAATACTGATTTATCAATGCATGTTAAGACTAATTTAGATAATAACAAAATAAATAAAAATTTTTCATACACCATAAATAATATTAATGATGAATCTAAATTAAATTTAATATCGCAAGAATTAAAAATGAAAATTACTGATATTTGGAAAGAAGCAAACCTTGTTAACTTATTAATGCCATTATCAATAAAAATTAAATTTAAATATTCAAATCTTTCAGATTTAGACAAGTTAAAAGATGAATTTTATAAAATAAACATAATAGATAGTTTTGATATGGAGGAATTTAATATTAATTATTCTTTTTTTAAAATATATTATTATGGAAATCCTAAAAAATTAAGAAATGAATTGTTAAGATCAGGTTATGAACTAAATAATGATCAAGGTTATTGGGAGCTATACTTAAATGACTGATCAATTGCTTTTGAAATTTCCAAATAATAAGGTTTTTCTCAAAGAAGATTTTTACGTGTCACCAAGCAATCAAGATGCTTACGACTTTGTAAATAGTTGGCCCAAATGGATTAAAAGAATTGTTAATATTTATGGTCCATCTGGTTCTGGAAAAACACATTTGACTGCTTTTCTAAAGGGCAAAACGTCAACTTTATTAATTGAGGGAAATTCTTTAAATGAAAAAGTTTTATTTAATTTTAAAACCAAAGAAGCTCTTATATTAGAAAATATGAATAATAAAATTTCAGAAAAATTACTATTTTCTTTATGGAACAATGCTTTGCAAGATAATAAATATCTTTTAATAACATCAAACAAGCCCATTAGCTCTTACAAGTTCAAACTAGCAGATTTAAAATCAAGGATTAGAAGTTGCATAAAAATAGGAATCAATCTTCCAAGCGATGATCTTATTGGTGTAATAATTGCTAAAAATTTTTCTGATAAACAGATTAAAGTAGAAAAAAAACATATTGATTATATTATTAAAAGAATTGATAGATCTTATGAAAAAATATCTCAATTTATTTTAATTTTGGATAAATATTCGTTAAAAAAAGGCACTCCAATTAGCTTAAAATTAATTAAAGAAGTGTTAAAAATGATATAATTTTTAAAGGAAATGAAATTGCATAAATATAGAACACACACCTGTAACGATTTATACTTAAAAAATAAAAATGAAAAAATTATTTTATCAGGTTGGATTAATAAAAAACGTGATCATGGAAATCTTTTATTCGTAGATTTAAGAGATAACTTTGGTTTAACGCAATGCGTTATAGATAAAAGTAATAATTATTTTAAAGAATTGGAAAAAATACAATTAGAGACTGTCATTAAAATTGAGGGTTCTGTAATTGAAAGAACTAAAGAAACTATTAATTCAGAATTAAGTACAGGTGAAATTGAAGTTAAAATATTATCTTTTGAAATTCTTGGACATTGCAAAGAGTTGCCTATGCCTGTTTTTAGTGACCAGGAATATGCAGAGGATATTAGATTAAAATATAGATTTTTAGATTTAAGAAGAAAAAAAATTCATGAAAATATTATTTTAAGATCTAATGTAATTGCTTTTATAAGATCTGAGATGTTTAAATTAGGATTCTTAGAATTTCAAACTCCAATTTTAACATCATCAAGTCCAGAAGGAGCTAGAGACTTTTTGGTACCAAGCAGGTTAAATCCAGGAAAATTTTATGCCCTCCCTCAAGCTCCACAACAATTTAAACAATTAATTATGGTTGCGGGGTTTGATAAATATTTTCAGATAGCTCCATGTTTTAGAGATGAAGATGCGCGTGCTGACAGAAGTCCTGGAGAATTTTATCAATTAGATTTGGAAATGTCTTTCGTTGAACAAGAAGATGTTTTTAATGTTGTTGAAAAATTAATAATTAATTTGTTTAAAAAATTTTCTACTAAAAAATTAAATTCTGAAAAATTTCCAAAAATATCATATGAAGAAACTATGATAAAGTATGGAACTGATAAACCTGATTTAAGAAATCCTTTAATAATTTCTGATTTAACAAAAATTTTTACAAGAAAAGATGTAAATTTTGAAATATTTAAAAAATTAGTTAAATCCGGATCTAAAGTTAGAGCAATTCTTACAAAAAATACCAAAGATAAACCCAGAAGTTTTTTTGATGGGATTGATAAATGGGCTAAGGAAGAAGGGGCTTCAGGACTTGCTTATTTTACTTTTGAAGAAAAGAATAATATTTCAGCAAGAGGTCCAGTTGGAAAATTGTTTTCAGAAGAATCTTTAAAAGAAATTATGAAAATTACTTCTGCAGAAATTGGAGATAGTATTTTTTTTGCATGTGGAAAAATTAATGAAGTAGAAAAAATCACAGCTTTAGCAAGAGATAAAATAGCGCAAGACCTCAATCTCATTAATGACAATGAATTCGCTTTTTGTTGGATAGTTGATTACCCAATGTTTGAAAAAGATGATGTTTCAAAAAAGATTAAGTTTAGTCATAATCCTTTTTCAATGCCACAAGGCGATTTAAAAGATATAGATTTTAACGAACCACTAAAAATTAAAGCATATCAATATGATATTGTTTGTAATGGCATAGAACTATCTTCAGGTGCCATTAGAAATCATATACCTGAATTAATGTATAAATTATTTTTAATTGCTGGGTATGAAAAAAAACAGGTTGATCAAAAATTTAGCGGTATGATTAATGCGTTAAGTTATGGAGCACCTCCGCATGGCGGCATAGCGCCAGGAATAGATAGAATAGTTATGTTGTTAGCAAACGAAAAAAATATAAGAGAAGTAACAATGTTTCCAATGAATCAGAACGCTCAAGATTTAATGATGAAAGCACCTTCTGAAGTAGATTCTGATCAATTAAAAGAATTAAATATTAAAGTTTTGGACAAAAAGAAATAGTATTTATTTTTTACTCTTAAGATTTATTCTTACATTGCTTAAATCAACAAGTTTATTCTTATAATTGCTTCTCACAAAACCTTTACTTGTTATGTCTTTTACTAATTTCAGGAAAGTATCTTCTTCATAATTAATTTTATTATCATGAGATGAAGGGCTAATAGATGGAGTGTGAGCTAAATCTTCTCTTCCTAAATAAGATATAGCCAATTCTCTAAAAATATAATCTAATATTGAAGAAGCATTTAAAATTCTATCATTACCTTTAATTTCTCCAGAAGGTTCAAATTTTGTTTCAATAAAAGCGTCAACAAATTCATCTAAAGGAACCCCATATTGCAAACCTAAAGATATAGCTATAGCAAAGTTGTTCATTAAAGATTTTACAAGCTCACCTTCTTTATTCATATCTACAAATATTTCTCCTACCTTTCCATCGTCGTATTCTCCAGTGTGTAAATAAATTTTATGAGTTCCAATCGAAATTTTTTGTATGTAACCTTTTCTTCTGTCAGGCATTTTAGATCTATTGTAAACTTGTTTAGATAATCTCTGAGTATTGCTTGTATCGTTATTAAATTCAGTTATTTTTTTATCATTTTTTAAGTCAACTTTTTCATTAACAAATGATGAAATATCAGGGCTTTCTTTTATCGCTGTTTTGTTATTTGGTATATCCGCACCTTTATCACTTACAGTTTTAGTTTTTCGGTTATTTAATTTAACGTCAATAATTTCAAAATTTCCATCTTTTCTATTTTCTAATTCAGAGAGATTTTTTTCATTTAATTCATCAAGCTTATGTACCATTTTGAATGTACATGTATAAAATGTTTCAACTATATACTTTGACATACTAAATATTTTTTTAAAATTTTATTATTATTGTTATATCTTGGGTACATTAATATGATATATACTAAAGATCTTTTATGTCTAATAAAAAATTTACAATTTTAGATTGTGTGCATATAAATACTTAAAAATGAAATTAAATTTACTGTGATTAACTTTTTTAAACAAATATTTATATGGTGGCATAGACAAACTATAGGCACATTTATTTATACCTTATTTACAGGCAAATTAATTGGATCTGATAAATTTGGTAATAAATACTATTCAAATTCAAAAGGTAAAAGATGGGTAATTTATAAAGGCAGAGTTGATTCTTCAAAAATACCAGCAGAATGGCATCTGTGGATACATTTTTTAACTGAAAATAAACCAGAAAATAATTTAAATATATACAGCTGGCAAAAAGAGCATGAAGAAAATTTAACTGGTACTTCACGAGCTTATAAACCAGACGGATCTTTGAGTTCCAATATTAAAAAAAATACGAAAAAATATGAAACTTGGAAAACTTAATTTTTTTTCATATATTTTAATAATTTTATTAAAAATTAACTTTGTTTTTGCTGATAATAAAATTGAGACTGTTCCATTAATTAACTTAGAAGATTTATCTCCAACCTTTGAGGAAGGCAAAAGTGAACTTGAGAAAATTGAAAACACGGATACAGACATAAATATAAATGAAAAAATTAAAAATCCCTCCAAAAAAAAAATAAATAATAAAGTTTATGTTAATTTAATAGCTTTAGACAAAATTACAGCAAAAACTTTTTTGATAAAATTGGCTGTAGATGAAATTTTTATTTTTGGTTCTTTAGAAATAAAAGCTCTAAAATGTCAAATTTCAGAAGGTATGGAAACGTCTGATACTGTGGCTTATATTCAAGTTAAAGATTTATCTTCTAAAGATAATAATAGTGTTTTTTTATTTAATGGATGGACTTTTGCATCCAGCCCAACTTTGCAATCTATTGACCATCCCGTTTACGACCTTTGGATTACAGGTTGTGAGAATATTTAATAAAAAGACTCTTTTCCTAACCAATGTACATCAAAATCAGAGCTAATAAATTTCTCATGACGTAGAATTTTTTTGTGTAAGTCAATCGTTGTTGTTATTCCCTCTATAACAAATTCATCTAATGCTCTAAGCATTCTTTGTATTGCTTCAGTTCTATTGCGTCCTTGGCATATTAGTTTACAGATTAAACTATCATAATATGGTGTTACTTTAGATCCTTGGAATATTGCCCCATCTACTCTTGTTCTAAATCCCGAAGGTTGGTGGCATACATTAATTATACCTGGTGATGGTTGAAAATTTTTACTAGGATCTTCTGCATTAATTCTACATTCTATTACATGTCCTAGTGGTTTAATATCTGTTTGAGTTAAAGCAGTGTCACCTTTATTAGCTATCCATATTTGTTCTTTAACTATATCTATGCCAGTGGCTACTTCAGTTACTGGATGTTCAACTTGAATTCTTGTATTCATTTCCAAAAAATAAAATTTTCCGTCTTGATATATATATTCGACTGTACCAGCTCCCTCGTAACCTATTTTTTCTACCATTTTTACTGTTTGATTTAATAAGTTTGATCTAGTTTTTTCATCTATTACAGGGCTAGGAGTTTCCTCTATTAATTTTTGGTGATTTCTTTGCACTGAACAATCTCTTTCGTTTAAATGAACTGTTCTATTTTTTCCAGATAATACTTGTACTTCAATGTGTCTAGGGTTTTTAAAATATTTTTCTATATATACACTGTCATTATTAAAGTATTTTTTAGCTTCTAGTTTAGCTAAAGAAAATAATTTTTCTAATTCTTCAGGCTTATTTACAACTTTCATACCCTTACCACCACCACCACCTGCAGCTTTAATTAAAACTGGGTAACCAATTTCATTAATAATTTTTTTTGCATTATCAACCGAGGTTATATTGTCTAAAGAGCCTTCAATCACTGGTAAACCATTTTCTTTTGCAATTTTTTTAGCCTCGATTTTATCTCCCATTTTTTTTATTAAATTTGAGCTTGGTCCTATAAATTTTATTCCATGCTTAGTAACTATTTCTGCAAATTGTGCGTTCTCTGAAAGAAAACCATACCCAGGATGTATAGCGTCAGCACCAGTAACACTGACAGCAGACATTAACGCTGAAACATTTAAGTAACTATTTTGAGGTTGGTGGGAACCAATACAAACACTTTCATCTGCTAATCTCACATGCATACTATCTGTATCAACATCCGAGTGGACTGCCACAGTAGCAATTCCCCATTCTTTACAAGCTCGTATTATGCGAACAGCTATTTCGCCACGATTAGCAACTAAGATTTTTTTAAACATTACTTTATTGAAATAAGAGGATGACCAAATTCTACAGGGTCTCCATCTTTAACTAAAACTTTACTTACTGTACCTTCATGAGTCGAGGGAACATGGTTCATTGTTTTCATAGCTTCAACAATCATTATTGTTTGACCTTTTTTAACTTTTTGCCCTTCTTCTACAAAATTTTTAGCACCAGGTTCAGGAGCCAAGTAAGCTGTACCTACAATTGGAGAAGTTACTTTTAAAGTTGTATCTAAAGTTTTATCTGTGTTAGTTTTTTTATTGTTTGTTTCTGGAGATAACATCGCAGAATTATTTAAAGATCTAGAAACTTTTACTTTAGTTGTTCCTTCCGCATACTCTATCTCACTAAGATTAAATTCTTTTAAGTAATTTACTAATTCTTCAATTATTATTTTATTTATTTTCATTTAATTTAGAATTTCTTTCATTGAGTCTAATGCCATAATATATCCTTTTATACCAAATCCACAAATAATTCCTTTTGCCGCTTTACTTATTAAAGATTTTTTCCTGAATTCTTCACGATTATAAATATTTGTTATATGAACCTCAACTGTAGGCAGCTTAATTGCAAGAAGGGCATCTAAAATTGCAACTGATGTATGTGTATATCCCGCAGCATTTATAATTATTCCATCAAAATTACCTTTAGCTTTTTGTATCATTGTTACTATTTCGCCCTCAATGTTTGATTGTTCAAACTTTATTTCTAAATTAATAGATTTTGCATGACTTTCACAATTTTTTTTAACATCTTCAAGAGTAACTTTTCCATATTTGGATTCTTCCCTTTCTCCAAGAAGATTTAAATTAGGTCCATTTATTATTAGTATTTTTTTTGTCATTTAAATAAGTTAAAATAGTGCAAATGAATAACTTAAATGTGGCAAAAATACAATTAAATGGGTCTACCTTTGAAATAAAAGTAGGAACTAATTTAAACGATCTTTTAAATAAGCTTAAAATTCAAAAAACTAAGGTAGCTATAGAAGTTAACGGAGAGATAGTCTCAAACAACAAATATATTAATTTAATTTTAAATACAAATGATAAAGTAGAAATTGTTCATTTTATTGGTGGAGGATAAACATATATGGAAGATACTTTTACCGTAGCAAATAAAAATTTTAATTCTCGATTAATTGTAGGAACAGGTAAATATAAAAATTTTGAGGAAACCGCAAAAGCTGTAAAAGCTTCTGGAGCAGATATTGTAACCGTAGCAGTAAGAAGAGTAAATATTTCTAATAAAAATCAACCGGTATTAATGGATTTTCTTGATCCAAAATCAATTACTTATCTTCCAAATACGGCTGGCTGCTTTACTTCAGAAGATGCTCTTAGAACATTAAGATTAGCTCGCGAAATTGGAAGCTGGAAATTAGTAAAACTAGAAGTATTAGGCGATAAAAAAACTTTATATCCAAACATGATTGAAACAATCAAATCGACAGAAATTTTGGTAAAAGAAGGTTTTGAAGTCATGGTTTACTGTACGGATGATCCCATTATGACTAGAAAATTGGAAGATGTTGGAGCATGCGCAATTATGCCGTTAGCTGCTCCAATTGGATCTGGGCTTGGTATACAAAATAAAACAAACATTATGTTAATAAAGGAACAATCTTCTGTCCCAGTTATAATTGATGCTGGAGTAGGAACTGCTTCAGATGCTACTATTGCAATGGAATTAGGTTGTGATGGAGTGTTAATAAATACTGCAATTGCTGAAGCCAAGTATCCTATATTAATGGCAGAAGCTATGAAGGATGCTGTTATTGCTGGAAGAAAATCATTTAAAGCTGGAAGAATGAAAAAAAGAATTTATGGTAGCCCTTCATCACCACAAGAAAATTTAATTTAATTTTTTAAAACTAATAATTAGCTGCCTTTTTACTATAAGGAGCAGGTTTTTTTACATTTGATTGATAATTATATTTTTTTTTAAATTTAGTTGGTTTTTTAAAATCTTTATTATATTTTTTATTATTATAACTTTTTCTTTTGTAATCTTGCTTAATATAGTTTTTTTCTATTTTTTCAATATGCTCAACTTTTTTAATAGTTTTTTTATTTTTATTTAATAAATCTATTTTGTATTCAGGTATTACTAAACTTTTATCTGAAACAAAATTTAAATCGAATTTATATTTATTTTTAAAATGATTAATTTCTTTAATTAAATTTGTTTCAATAAAAACTTTAACTTTTTCTGAAATATAAACATTAATAATTTTAGCTTTATTCGAAAAGGCTAATTCTTCAGCTTTTTTTACAATTTTTAATGCAAAAGAATCAATAGAAAGTATCATATTCCATTTCACACTACTTTCTCTTAATCTTTGTCTAGTCATTTCAAGTAATCCAAAATTACTTATTCTTCCAAATTGCGTTCTTGCTCTGTCGTCTTTTAATTTTTCTTTTAATTTTTTTTCAACAGTTTTTCTATTATAAAAATTCATCATGTCAATAAAATCTATAACAACTAATCCAGAAAGGTCTCTTATTTTAATTTGTCTAGAAATTTCTTCTGCTGCTTCAATATTAGTTTTTAGAGCTGTTTTTTCAATATTAGCCTCTTTAATTGATTGACCAGAATTAACATCAATCGATATTAGAGCTTCTGTTGGGTTTATTACTATATATCCGCCCGATTCCAATTTAACCGTAGGTTCAAAAATTTGATTTAAAGATTTTTCAATCCCATTGTCATGGAAAAGAGGTATTTTTCCTCTATATTTTTTAATTTTTTTGACATTTTCTGGCATTAACAACTTCATAAAATTTTTTGTTTTTTGATAACCTTCATTTCCATCAACTACAACATTTTTAGTTTCACTGTCGTACATATCTCTTAATGCTCTTTTAATTATATCTCCCTCTTCATAAACTAAAGAAGGTGCTATAGATTTAACTGCCTTGCTTTTAATTTCTTCCCAAGCGGTAATTGTGTTTGTAATGTCGGTATTAATTTCGTTTTTTGTTTTATTTAAACCTGCAGTTCTAACTATTAAACCCATGCTTTCTGGTATTTGAATTTGATTAAGCATGCTTCTGATTTTTTTTCTATCATCAGGGTTCGTAATTTTTCGAGAAATTCCTCCACCTTTTGGTGTATTTGGTATCAAAACACTATATTTGCCAGCTAGGGAAATAAAAGTTGAGAGAGCGGCGCCTTTTTGACCTCTCTCATCTTTTAAAATTTGAACTAAAATAATTTGATCCGGTTTTATGACTTCTTGTATTTTATATCTTCTAATGCCATACTTTTTTTTAAGCTCATTAAATTGAATATTTCTGTCTAATGTAAGATTTTCATCTTTAGGTTTTGCACTTTTTTCATTAATTACACTTGAATTTGGAACTTTATTTGTAGATTTTTCAACTTCTTCAGCAGTGTTATTTTTTTCCTTAAGTTCTAATCTTAAATTTTCTTCCTCTTTTTTTAGCTTACTTTTATCGTCATGAGGTATTTGGTAGTAATCAGACTGAATGTCATTAAAAGCTAGAAAACCGTGTCGTTGCTTTCCGTAGTTAACAAAAGCTGCTTGAAGAGAAGGCTCTATTCTACTTACTTTTCCTAAGTAGATATTATTTTTTAAATGAAGCTTATTCTTATTTTCGTACTCATATTCTTCAATGTATTTTTCTGACTTAAGTACAACTCTAGTTTCATCTGGATGCGAAGCATCAATGTATAAAATTTTTTCCATGTAAGGATTTCCTTATTTATAAAGTTTTTGATTTTTTTCATATTTTTAAATGTTTTTATATTTAAATCTGTTAAATAATAGCTATACCAATAACTTAAATTTGTATACAAATAAATGAGTTGTGTCTCACAAAGTACATAAAATCATAAAATGCCATAAGAAGGCCAAAATTCAATCATTTCTTTAAATCTGTGTCATTTATTTTAAAAACAGTTGTAAAAGCAACAGTATTAGCAATCATTTTAGGATTGCTTTTCTCATTCTCAACACTCTGGTATTTTTCATCAGATTTACCTGATTATAAAATATTATCAAATTACAAACCTCCAATTTCAAGCAGGGTTCATTCTGGAGAAGGGCAATTGATAGCTGAATATGCTCTTCAAAAAAGATTATTTATACCTTATGAATCCGTTCCTAAAAAAATAATTCATTCATTTTTATCAGCAGAAGATAAAAATTTTTTCTCTCACCCGGGAGTTGATGCAAAAGGTATTACTAGAGCAATAATAAAAAATATTAAAAATATTTTTTTAGAAAAAAGACTAGAGGGGGCCTCAACTATAACGCAACAAGTTGCAAAGAATTTTTTATTAACAAATGAGGTTTCTGTTAAAAGAAAAATAAAAGAAGCAATTTTAGCTTTTAGAATAGAAAGAGCTTACTCAAAAGAAAGAATTATGGAGCTATATTTAAACCAAATATATTTAGGAGAAGGAACGTATGGAGTTGCAGCAGCTAGCTTAGAGTATTTTGACAAAGCTGTTGGTGAACTCAATTATGAGGAATCAGCATTGATCGCTGGTCTCCCTAAAGCGCCCAGCAAATACAATCCATACAAATCTAAAGAAAAGGCCACAATAAGAAGAAATATTGTGTTAAAAAATTTATATGAAAATTCATATATCAATAAAACTCAATATGACAACTTAAAAGAAAAAGAAATAAGAACAAAAAAAAGAAAAATAAAACTTATTGAAGAGGCAAATTTTTATTCTGAAGAAGTTAGAAGAATAGTAAGTGATACTTACGGTTATGACAGTCTCTACAAAGGTGGACTATCTATAAGAACACCTTTAAATTCTAACTATCAGATCGAAGCTTTAAAAGCTTTAAGAAAAGGTTTGGAAGCATATGACAAAAGACATGGATGGCGCGGTCCAATTACAAATTTAGCCAAAGAAGAGTGGACAAAAAATATTCATCAATTTATTCCTGAGAAAAGTTTAGATTGGAAGTTAGCAAAAGTTGTTGAGGTGGATAAATTAATAACAAAAATTGAAATAGAAAATGAAGAAATTGGATTTATAGATTTTAAAAATAT
>Ga0209403_10001304_pt1 | contig 32790 bp, 35 predicted proteins | sample ArcticOcean_MG_C_8_FD_187440 | JGI IMG/M metagenome (GOLD analysis project Ga0209403, IMG submission 187440) | Marine microbial communities from western Arctic Ocean - ArcticOcean_MG_CB11_86 (SPAdes) (version 2) | ecosystem: Environmental > Aquatic > Marine > Oceanic | place: Arctic Ocean...
ATCACGGACCGTCGCCGTTCCGCACTTGTCAGTGGCCGCACGGTGAGCCGGCAACCAAGGAATTCCATTTCTGCGGCGATAAGACGCTCGAAGGGTATTCCTATTGCCCGCAACACGTCGAAATGGCCTATCGTGAGCCCGAGCCGCGCCGCAAGGTTGCGTAAGCTCGCTGCGATCGCACCGGCGCGAAAGCCGGTGACCTGACGGCCAACGATTGATAAGCTGCCTCCTTGCCGGAGGCAGCTTTCTTTTGTGAGGTTGACATGATTGTTCAGACTGCGCCCGAGGGCGCGCCCCGTTTCGTGATCCGGATGGCCGAACACACGGCCCTTTCGGACCGTTTTGCCGACGCGTTCGGCAATGAAAAATTCGAACCTGTCGCAGATAGCGAAACGCGTTTTATCATCGCCAATCACGACGCCGGCTGGGCGACGCTCGATGCCGAGTTCCGTATCGATCCGGCAACCGGCTATCCTTACAACCTGATCGAAACACCGTTCGAACTGGTGATGGGAACGAGCAGGGGCTCTCCGGATTTCAACGAGGCCCATCACCCGTTTTCAGGCCTGTTGTCCAGCATGCATTCCTGGGGTCTGTATAACGGCCGGTACGGACTGTCGGATATCGTTCTGCTCGACAAGGTAGGACAGCAAAACGCGCCGGTTGCGGAAAAGATGCTGGCGCATGAACAGGAACGTCAGGCCCGTCTGAAGGAAACGCTTCGTGCGGATCCGGACAGACGCCACAAAGTCGATGACGACCATCTGATGCAGTCTTATAAACAGCTGCAGCTATTCGATACATTGGCGCTGTATTTCAACCGAATTCATGAAGGCGCACGCGAAGAAGCCGTCTTTCAGCATGTGCCGATGGCGGCGGCCGAAGACGCCGATGTCACGGTGACGCCAATGGACGGCGGAACATACCGGGTTACGCCGTGGCCGTTCGCGGGTGACGAACTGACCGTCACTTTCGAAGGGCGCTATATGCCGCCGGATCCTGATGGGGCGATCGACGGTTCGTCTTTGCCGGTAGAAACGCAGACCGTCACGCTGATAGCCGGCTGATTTCGGCGGCGGCGTCGATTTACGGGTTGGTCGGTTTATCGGGTATTGTTCGAGATGATCGACCGATTGGGGCGCTGAAATCATCACCCGGGTTTCGCTGAATAAGCCGCTTCGATATTCGGTTTTGCCGCGCGGAAGGCCGGCGTTATTTTGTCCCAAAGGGAGTTTCCGATTGTTCGCGAAAATCATCGGCGTCGTTACGGCAATCATCGTTTTCTTTTTGTATTTCAAATGGCGCGGCGCCGACCCTGTTCTCGAAACCATGGTCGGTATTTTGCTGTCGCTTCTTGTTGGGGCCTGGGCGTGGTGGGCGACCGGCCGAAAGCAGATGCGGTTGCAGGGCAACGACGATAAGCCGGCCGATAAAGGTTCGCCGCCTTCATGATGGGAATCGAGGGGCGCAAGCGCGAACACATCGATACGGTCCTGACCAAAGACGTTTCGGCCAAGGGCGTGACGGCGGGGTTCGAGCGGTATTTTTTCGAACATGTCGCTTTGCCGGAAATCGATCTCGACGCGGTTGATATGTCCTGTTCGGTCTTTGGCAAGAAGCTGTCGGCCCCGTTGCTAATATCCAGCATGACCGGGGGCACCCTGATCGCCCGCGATATAAACCGCAGGCTTGCAGCGGTTGCGCAATCGCTTGGCATCGCGATGGGGGTTGGGTCCCAGAGGGCCGCGATAGAAGACCCCACGTTTGCGGATACGTTCAACGTGCGCCCCATCGCGCCCGACATTCTGCTATTTGCGAATCTCGGCGCGGTTCAGCTGAATTACGGCTACACGTCGGATCATGCGCAGCGTGCCATTGAGATGATCGACGCCAACGCACTTTTTCTGCATCTCAATCCGCTGCAGGAAGCGGTACAGGCCGGCGGCGACCGGAACTGGTCGGGCCTGTTGGCGAAAATCGGACATCTCGTGAAGGCCATCGACGTCCCGGTCGTCGTCAAGGAAGTTGGGAACGGAATATCGGCCGTCACCGCCCGTCGCCTTGTCGATCTGGGGGTGGCCGGCATAGATGTCGCCGGCGCGGGTGGGACGAGCTGGAGTGAGGTCGAGGCGTTTCGTCAAAAAGATCCCGCGGCCCGCCGTGTCGCCCACAGCTTTGCCGGATGGGGTATACCAACCGCGATGGCGCTGAGCGATGTCAGCGTGGAAATTCCGGACGTTCCGGTCTTCGCCTCTGGCGGGATACGGTCGGGAATAGATGCGGCGAAAGCGATTCGCCTCGGCGCGTCGCTGGTCGGCATGGCCGCGCCCGCGCTTGGCTCGGCTGCAGCAGCGACGGATGAGGCGGGTACGCTTGCGGCAGCGATAGAGGAGTTGCGCATCGCAATGTTTTGTACCGGTAGCCAGGATTTAGGCGCGTTGAAATCTGCTGTGTTACGTCATGTTTCGGATGGGCGCGCCGTATGAGTGCACAGAACAAGAAGCCACTGCCGCCGCAGCTTGAACGCGAGGACGGCGCCAAGGCCGTCCGGCCGTCGGATGCGGCAACGATCATCATCTGGCGCCGGAAGGGCAGTCGTGTCGAGGTGTTGATGGGCGAACGCCACCGTGCCCATAAATTTTTGCCTCACCGGTATGTGTTTCCGGGCGGCCGCGTCGACCCATACGACGCGCGCGTTCGGGCGGGCAGCGAAATGAATTCGGCGGTCGCCACACAGCTTGGCCGTACCACACCGGCCGGCCGCGCCCGATCTATCGCCATCGCGGCGATCCGGGAAACGTTCGAGGAAACCGGGTTGATCATCGGTGCGGACGATCCCTTGCCGCATCGCCCACCGCCAAAAAGCTGGGATCGGTTTTTCTCTGCCGGATACGCGCCGGCGCTGGATCGCCTTGAATATATCGCCCGTGCCATTACACCGGTGTTTCGTCCAATGCGTTTCGACGCGCGTTTTTTTATGGTTGAAGCGGGGGGCGTGGTCGGCGACCTGCAGGGATCGGGCGAACTTGAAAACCTCGACTGGATTCCGATAAAGGATACCCGGGATTTCGAGCTCGCTACGGTCACGCGGAATGTGCTGGCTTACGCGGAACAGCTTATCAATGAACCGCCCCATCAGTCCGCCGACCGCATGATACCGTTTTTTAAACATATTCGCGGCGGGCACCTGAAGATCATGCAGTAGACGGCGTTGCCTCCAGACCACATATCCAGTCTACATATCCAGAATTTCCGGCTTCTCGCGGGCGAGTTGGCGCATCAGATAGCTCCAGCCGCGCCCGAACATCTTGTCGCTGAACAGGTATTCCTTTGTCCGCTGGCTGCCTTCGGCGGTTGATGGCGACAGAGTTCCGGCGGCCATCGCCATCAACTGCATTTCCGCCTCCCGTTCCATCGTGTCGGCGAGAATTACGGCCGCCGGGATCGAGGTGGCGGCGGTCAGCAAGCCGTGGTTTTTGAGAACCATGCAGGACCTGTCACCCAGTGCCCGTGCCATTGCAGAACCAGGCTCCTTGCCAAGCGCAACCCCGTCGTCCTCATCGAACAGAACGCACTCGTCATGAAGCCGCGCGCCGCCCTGTGTCAGGACACGGATATTCTCGCCGGTGGCGCTGAGGGCGGTGACGTGTTTCGCGTGGGTATGAAGGATACACGTGATGTCAGGTCGTGCCATGTAGATCCGGGTGTGGATATGAAGCGTCGGATTGATATCGACATTTTCGCCGGACAGGATGTTCAGCTCGAAATCGGCCTCATGGATCAACGCGGGTGTGACCTCGCCAAAGCCGAAATTGTGCACGTGAAACAGAAAGGTCTCTGCCCCCGGGAGGCGGGCTGTCAGGTGGCTGCCCATGCCGCTGGGCTGACCCAGCATGTCGACGATATGAAAGGCAAAAAGAAGTTCCTGGCGAAGTTTGGCAGTGGCGTCGCCGGGATCGATTTGCCGGATATCGGGCATGCGGACGATCTGACCGGTCATGGCGGTTATACCTTTCCAAAAAGAATTACTTATTCACCAACCGTAATTTGCGTCTGAGAACCGAAAGCACCTCGTTCAGGGATGAACCGAGTTTGAGCCGTTCACGCCCGTGAAATACGAGAAATTCGAATTTGCTGCCGGAAGTCTGACGCTTGATAACGGAGAACGAAGGTTGCTGACTGTTGTTCCGGAATATCAGAAAAGCCGCAACGGCTGGGTCGTGGTGGATTGCGTAGTCTTTCCACTCCCCGCTCATCACCCGACGGCTATAAACGGTAAGAAGTTGCTCGAGTTCTCGCTTGTTGAAACAGATATCAGGCTTGATGCGCGCTGTCGCGCTTTTGTAATCGGCAAGGCGAACGACGGTGGTCATCGGCGGAGGCATATCCTTGCTAGTGACAAACCGGTATACCTGATTATCCCGATTTCGCTCCGCCCGTCCAGTCTTGCCGATCAATGACTTGAAGCGGTGCGAAATGGCCCTAAATTATTAACACACAAGTGAAAATGGGGTTTGCTACGATTCCGCCACACCGGTATCGTAGCCGCCATTTTCCCGAAAAGTACGGAGCAGCCCAGTGGGCGACATATTTCGTGAAGTAGACGAAGAGCTGAAGCAGGACCGCTATGAGAAACTGTGGCGTCAGTATGGCAAATATCTCATTGCCGCGGCGATAGTGGTTGTTGGCGGCGTGGCTGGCTGGAAGGCCTGGCAGAGCTACCAGATCAATCAGCGCCATGCCGAAGGTCAGAAATTTGCGATTGCCGCTGCGTTGATGCAGGATGGAAAAGCATCGGCGGCCTCCGCTGCGTTTTCCAAACTGGCGGGTGACGCGGCGTCCGGCTACGGGGTGCTGGCGCGGTTTTATCATGCCTCGATCGTTGCAAAAGGCGGTGATGCGACAGGCGCGATCCGGGTCTATGATTCGATTGCGGCGGATTCCTCTGCGCCCGGTTCAATGCGCGAACTCGCGACGGTGCTCGGCGCGTTGCAGGCACTTCGTGTGCCGTCCATCGATGCCGCGACGATCGAGAACAAGATTCAGCCAATGACCGGCGCCGGTAAAGCGTATCGGCATGTCGCGCTCGAAATCATGGCATTGACCGCCCAGCGGGCCGGAAACATCGATAAGGCGCTCGCCAGTTACCGGGCGATTGTCGACGATCCGGCTGCGCCGCCAGGCATTCGGGCCCGCGCATCCCAGATGTTGAACATCCTCGGCACGTCCTGATTGGCATTGAAGCTGTGTTTACCGTATTTCGTCCGGCCCGTATCGTCGCCGCCGCAGCCGTTGCGCTTTCCCTCACGGGCTGCGAGAGCTGGCTGGGCGGTTCTGTAGATAAACCGCTTCCCGGAGAACGGATAGAGGTGTTGCGGGGCGGTGGCGCGCTGTCGGTCGATGATCGCATAAAAGATATAAAGGTTCTTATACCCCGGCCTGAAGTTAATCAGGACTGGCCGCAGGCCGGCGGCTACCCGAATCATGCGATGCACCATCTTGCCGCATCCGGTTCCCTGGCTCAGCTGTGGAATGCCGACATTGGCGACGGCTCCAATGGCGAGGCTCAGTTGTTGTCGCAACCGGTCGTCGCCGGCGGGAATATTTATGCCGTCGATATCGAAGCCAAAGTTAGCGCTTTCGATGTTAAATCGGGTGCCCGATTGTGGCAGGTGAAACTGTCAAAAGACGATGACAACGAGGGCATCCTCGGTGGCGGGCTGGCGATCGATGGCAGCAGGCTGTTTGTGACGACCGGCTTCGCCGATGTCATAGCCCTGGATTTAAAATCCGGAAAGGAAATCTGGCGGAAAACATTGAACGGTCCGATCCGGGCGGCGCCCACGATCTGGGCCGGACGGGTGTTTGCGGCCACGGTGGCGAATGAGCTATTTGCGTTGAGCGCGAGCGATGGGCGGGAATTGTGGACCCATTCGGGCCTGCGCGAAGTCGCAAGTCTGGTCGGGGGCGCGCCGCCGGCAGTCGATGCCGGGGTCGTTGTCGTTCCCTATTCGTCAGGCGAGGTCGTTGCCCTTCGAGTTGAGAACGGCAGACAGGTCTGGACGGAATCGCTGACAGCAATTCGCCGGTCGGATGCGGTGACGGCAATTGCCCATATTCGCGGTCGTCCGGTGATCGATCGCGGCATTGTCTACGTCGTTGGCAATAGCAACCGGACGGTTGCTGTCGATCTGCGGACTGGAACACGGCTTTGGGAGGTTGCGATCGGCGGAGTGCACGGTGCCTGGGTTGCTGGCGACTTCATCTATCTCGTAACGCGAAGCGCGGAACTTGTTTGTCTTACGCGGCGGGGCGGCCGGGTCAGATGGGTCGCGCGCCTGCCGCAGTTCGAAGATGAAGAAGATCGTGAAGACCCGATATTGTGGGTGGGGCCGGTGCTTGCCGGTGACCGGCTTCTGGTCGCCAATACCAATGATGAAATATGGTCGGTTTCGCCCTATTCGGGGAAGATTCTTGGGCGGATTGAAATCTCCGGTCCTGTCCTGATATCTCCGGTCGTCGCAGGCGAGACGGTGTTTGTCCTGACCGACAAAGCCGAGCTGATCGCGTTCCACTGAAACGCGCGAGATGAAACCCATAATCGCAATTGTTGGACGCCCGAATGTGGGTAAATCGACCCTGTTCAATCGCCTGATCGGTCGCCGTTCCGCGTTGGTGGATCCGATGCCAGGGGTGACCCGTGATCGCCGGGAAGGCGATGCTTACCTTGGGAAACTCCGTTTTACCGCCGTCGATACCGCCGGGCTTGAAGATACGCCTGCATCCGGTTTGGAAACCGAGATGCAGGCGCAGACATTGCGGGCGATCGCAGAGGCGGATGCCGCGCTTCTGGTTTTTGATGCACGCGCGGGGATCACACCGTTGGACCGCTATTTCGCCGATTTGATGCGGAAATCCAACGCGCCGGTCATTCTGGTGGCGAACAAATGCGAAGCCCGGTCGGCCGATGCCGGCTTGCTGGAAGCCTATGAACTCGGTCTGGGTGAGCCGGTCGCGATTGCGTCCGAACATGGTATTGGGATGCCTGATCTTGGCGATGCGATTGAGGCCGCGCTGGTGGGCTTCGAATGGGAAGAGGACACTCCGGTCGGCCGCTTCGATGGGCCCGGCGGGAGGTCGGGTTCGGAATCGGAAGATGGTTCTGGCGCAAGTCCGGATGAATATCCCGATGGAGATCTGGACGAACATGAGGAATATCACGGTCCGCTTCAACTTGCGATCGTTGGCCGGCCGAACGTCGGAAAATCAACCCTGGTCAACAAACTTCTCGGAGATGAGCGGGTCATAACCGGTCCCGAATCAGGCATTACACGCGACGCCATTTCCATCGAGTGGACGTGGCAGAGTATCCCGATCAAGCTAATAGATACCGCCGGAATGCGGCGCAAGGCGAGGGTTGAAAAGAAAGTTGAAAAGCTGTCGGTCGGCGACACGTTAGAGGCGATCCGCTTTGCCCATGTTGTCGTGCTTGTTGTCGACGCCACCATGATGCCGGAACGTCAGGACCTGGTGATCGCCCGCCACGTCATCGATGAAGGACGGGCGGTCGTGATCGCCGTCAATAAATGGGACATCGTCGAAGATGGCGCCGCGGCCCTGAAATTGATGTTCGACCGGATGGAAATCTCGTTGCCGCAGATTCGCGGCGTCCCGGTTGTGACCCTGTCCGCCCTAACGATGCGTGGTCTTCAGAAGCTTCTTCCCGCAGTCGTGGGCGCCTACGAAGTCTGGAACCGGCGGGTGTCGACCGGGCCTCTGAACCGATGGCTTGGGCCTATGCTTGAGCGTCACCCGTTGCCGATCCACCGTGGCCGGCGCATTCGTATTCGGTACATCACCCAGTCGAAAGCCCGCCCGCCGACCTTCGTCGTCTTCGCGAGCCAGCCGACCGGCGTTCCCGAATCCTACATTAGGTATCTGACCAATGGCCTTCGCGAGACTTTTGATTTTCCGGGTGTCCCGATCAGGATAAATCTGCGTGGTCAGAAAAATCCTTATGCGCCGGGGGCGGAGAACAAGTGACTGGCTGCTAGGTTATTTATTTTGTTTGGCTTTGGTGGCGAATTTTGGCCGGCTTGCTCTTTTTTTGATCTCATCGCGCGCAGTCGCCGCCTGTGTCACGGCGTCGGCGGCGAATTTCCTGAACACGTCGGCCAGCCCTACCCATGAGGTGTTTTCCGCCTGGGCTTTCAGAACAATGACCGCGTGCCGCATGTTCGAACGGGTGTCACGTAATTCCGCCTCAATTGCTGAATTTCCAAACTGGAACTCGAGATCGGCCAGTCCGGGAGGGCCTATTCCCCCAACTTTGCGCTTTGCCGTCAGATTCGTCAGTGCCGCGCGGAACTTGTAAACTCCGGGTCCGGGGCTGGCTGACACCGTAAATTGTTTGGAAAGTTCCTGACGGAACGCGGCCGTGAGCTCCGCCCGGAGTTTTCCATAAGCGGAGGGATCGATCGAATTGAGATCCGAACGCGCGGAGATTGTGATTTCGGGGGTCTCCAGCACGATACGCTCAAGGCTGGTTGGCCCAGGCTCGCCTTTTATCAAAAATATTCCAAAATCGTCTTTACCGGTTATCCGCTCGTATTTGTATAATGGACCGAGCCAGTTGGTTTTGACGTCGAGACCGTCGCTATCCCCCGATGAACAGGCGGCGCAGACGGTTAACAGAATGCCGCTGAGTCCCAAAATTCGCGCATTTCTAATTTTCATGGCTGGAATCTATGTGACTGGGCGGAAGCATTCAAGAATCGCCATAACACGAGGCTTCTGTGCTGTTCGATAACCCGGTTTTTGCGATAGATCATCAGGCGCGGACTATTTCGCCGTGGCGCCTGCATTCCGGTGTCGAAAGCTCGACGAAAGCCCCGGTGATTTCGTCAGGGCCCCTGAGGGTTGCCGGATCTTCGCCCGGATACGCTTCGGCCCGCATGCCGGTGCGGGTTGCTCCTGGGTCGATCAGATTGATCTTCATGTTGGTCTCTTCGGTCTCCGCAGCCCAGCAGTTTACCATCATTTCGAGCGCCGCTTTGGTGACGGCATAAGCGCCCCAGTAGGGCCGTTTGCCATGTGCCGCGCCCGAGGTGACGAATACGGCACGTCCGGCGTCGGACGCGCGCAGCAGCGGATCCACCGTCCTGATGAGCCGCCAGTTGGCGTTCAAATTCACATCGACCACTTCGGTCCAGATTGCGGCATCGATATGGTTGATCGGCGCCATCTCTCCGAGAATGCCGGCATTTCCGACAACGATGTCGAGCCGGCCGAACCGTTCGGCAATGGTCGGCCCGATCCGGTCGACCTGGTCCAGTTCGGCGAGGTCGAGTTCCAGCAGTGTCGCCGCCCGTTGCTCACCATGTGCAGTGCGAATCCTGTCGTCGATATCTTCAAGGCCGCCGCGGGTGCGGGCGACGAGCACAACATGTGCGCCCTCTGACGCGAACCGCTGAGCGACCGCTGCGCCTATACCGCGGGACGCGCCGGTGATCAGGGCAACCCGGTCCTGTAGGCGACCGCTCACGCGAGCTGGGTCAGAAAGGAAAGCTGTGGGCTGGGGTGATCGGTGGACTGATCCGTCAGTTGTATCGGGTAGTCGCCCGAAAAACAGGCGTCGCAATATTGCGGTGCCTCGCTGTCGCGCCCGTCCAGCCCCATCGCCCGGTAAAGCCCGTCCATTGACAGAAAGGCGAGGCTATCGACTCCGATAATCTTGGTCATCGCCTCGATGTCGTTCTGAGCGGCGAGAAGTTGTTCGCGGTCCGGCGTGTCAACGCCGTAAAAGCAGGAATGGGTGGTTGGCGGACTGGCGATCCGCATGTGGACCTCCGTGGCACCCGCGGCGCGGATCATTTCGACGATTTTAACCGACGTTGTGCCGCGGACGATGCTGTCATCCACCAGAATGACCCGCCGGCCCTCAATGACCTGGCGGTTCGCGTTGTGTTTCAACTTGACGCCAAGATGGCGGATGCGGTCTGTCGGTTCGATGAAGGTTCGGCCAACGTAATGATTGCGGATAATGCCGAGTTCGTATGGTATGCCTGCCTGTTCGGCATATCCGAGCGCCGCCGGCACCCCTGAATCGGGCACCGGAATTACGATATCCGCCGGCACGCCGGTCTCAATTGCCAGTTCCCGGCCGATCCGTTTTCGGGCGCTATAGACGTTGATCCCTTCGATGGTGCTGTCGGGGCGCGCAAAATAGATATATTCGAAGATGCAGAACTTGTGCGGCTGTTTCTTGAACGGGTGCATCGACTGCACGCCATCCTCGTCGATCAGCACCACTTCGCCGGGCTCTATATCGCGAACATATTCGGCGCCAATGATGTCCAGCGCGCAGCTCTCCGATGCCAATATCCAGGCATCTTCGAACCGGCCAAGCACCAGCGGGCGTACACCGTAGGGATCGCGGACGCCGATCAGTGTGTCATTGTGCAGCGCGACTAGTGAATAGGCGCCTTCAACCATCTTCAGCGCAGCAACGGTCCGGTCGACGACCGTATCGAACTTGCTGGTCGCAATGAGATGAAGGATGACCTCGGTATCGGTCGTCGATTGAAACAGGCAGCCGCGTTGAACAAGCTCGTGGCGCAGCGCCACCGCGTTTGTCAAATTGCCGTTATGGCCGATTGCGAATCCGCCCGACGCGAAGTCCGCGAACAGCGGTTGAATGTTGCGGATAACCGTATCGCCGGTCGTAGAATACCGGTTGTGGCCAATGGCGGACCGGCCCGGCAGTTTGGCGATGACGCTTTCTTCGTTGAAATTGTCGCCAACCTGCCCGGCGGCGCGGTGGCTAAAGAACTGTCCTTCCTGATAGGTGACAATTCCGGCCGCTTCCTGTCCGCGGTGCTGCAGGGCATGCAGGCCCAGTGCGGTCAGCGCTGCGGAATCGACGTGGCCGTAAACGCCAAATATTCCGCACTCTTCATGCAGCTTGTCGTCGTCGAACGGGTGTGTGGTTATCGACACGATGGCGGCTTCCTTACTGGGTGTTCCGGATAAGACGATCCATTTCCTGACGCTCTTCGGATTTGTAACCTGATTCGCGCTTCGATCCTGCACTTTCGGGTTTGGGCGACAGCAGAGAGCGGAACGTGCTGTCGCTATCCTTGCCTGGCGATGACGGCGGTGTAAGGCCCCATCCCGAAGGCGCTGCGGACGCAATCGTATTAGCGCCGCGCTTCACAAGGGGAAGCGTCTTGGCGCCACGGTAGAACGATGAATTGTCTGTTAGTTCAAACACCTGTTGGCTGAAGATATAACCGCCACTGACGATCACGGCGCCGATCGCCAGACCCGCCAGCAGGCCAAAAGTGCGATCCAGCATGCCGAACGCACTGCCGCGCACGCCGCCGGCGATGGTGTGACTGAGAAACGTCAGCGCAATCATCGAGACGACGAAGATCGCCGCGCCGGCCGCGATATCGGCGATCAGTTCGTTGCCGATCCATTCCCGCGCGTAAGGTCTGGCATAGGTGAATCCATAGAGCGTGGCCAGTGCCGCGCCGACCCAGCCGGCGAGTCCCAGGACGGCGCGCACGAGGCCGAGACGAAGGGCAATGATCCCGCCGAGGATGACAATCACGACAACGACGATATCCGCAGTATTCATTGAGCTGCCTCTGCCGCAGCGCCGGTCGCGCCCGCTGAAAGATCGAACAGTCCTATCATGTCCTGAAGTTTTCGCATCTCCGAAATCCGCAATCTGGAAGAATTTTCTGTGTCCTTTTTGCGTCCCTTGCTGCGACGCGGGGGCGCCCAGGCTGCTTCGAAACCGAGTTTTTTCGCTTCCTTGAGCCGCAGGTCCGCCTGGCTTACCGACCGGACTTCTCCGGCCAGTCCGATTTCGCCGAAAATGACCGTGTCGGCTGCAAGCGGCTGATCCAGTATCGCCGAGACGAGCGCCGCGGCAACAGCAAGGTCGGCCGCGGGTTCGCTGATCCGGAGCCCGCCGGCGACGTTGAGGTATACATCGCGTCCCGCCAGACTGATCCCGCACCGTGCTTCAAGCACGGCGAGCACCATCGCAAGGCGCCCTGAATCCCAGCCGATCACCGCCCGGCGCGGTGTTCCCAGAGCCGATGGCGCGACCAGCGCCTGAATTTCAACCAGAACAGGGCGCGTCCCCTCGATGCCGGCAAAAACCGCGGCGCCCGACACGTCGTCGCGCCGTTCGGCAAGGAACAGCGCGGAAGGGTTTTCAACCTGCATCAGCCCGGCATCGGTCATCTCGAAAACGCCGATCTCGTCGGTCGGCCCGAACCGGTTTTTGATCGCTCGAAGCAGGCGGAACTGGTGGCCCCGTTCGCCTTCGAAATAGAGCACTGTATCGACCATATGCTCCAGCACGCGGGGCCCGGCAATTGTACCTTCCTTGGTGACATGACCGATCAGAACAATGGTAAATCCCCGCCGTTTGGCAAGGCGTATCAGAGTGTCGGCGGTACTGCGAACCTGCGAGACCGAACCCGGCGCCGATTCCAGATTGTCGAGATACATGGTCTGAATAGAATCCACGACCACCAGTCGCGGCGGGTTGGCGACGTCGAGTGTAGCGACGATATCGCGTACGTTCGTTGCCGCAGCAAGCTGTACCGGCGATGACGCAAGACCGAGCCGGTCCGCCCGCATCCGGATCTGGTCGACCGCTTCTTCGCCGGAAATATAGGCGCAGGAAGCGTGTTTCGTGATCGCGCCGGCGACCTGCAGCAGGATCGTCGATTTTCCAATTCCCGGATCGCCGCCGACAAGGATGGCGGATCCCGGTACCAGTCCGCCGCCGGTCACGCGGTCGAATTCTGCGACCCCGGTCAGCAGGCGGGGCGAGCTTTTCATCTCTCCATCCAGCGGCACAAACTCGACTTTGCGGCCTTTCCCGAGGCCGAGCCCTTTCGGCGTGACGTCGGTTGCGGATTCTTCGAGGATCGCGTTCCATTCGCCGCAGGAATCGCATTGGCCCTGCCATTTCCCGTAAGTCGCGGCGCAGTGCTGGCAGGTGAATACCGCGGTTTGTTTTGCCATGACGTCAGGCCCGCCCGACGCCTGCGAGTTCGGTCGTCATCGGGCCATCGACCCGTCCGTGAATAAACTGGTCGATAAATTTATTGCCGCTGCTGTCAATGTTTTCGACGTCGCCGGCCCAGACGATTTTCCCGTCATGGATCATCGCGACCCGGTCGCCAATTCGACGCGCACTTTCCATGTCATGGGTGATCGTCAGCGCCGTCGCTCCGAGGTCGCGGACGCATTTTACGATCAGCCCGTCGATCACATCGCCCATAATCGGGTCGATGCCGGTGGTCGGTTCGTCAAAAAACAGGATTTCGGGTTCGGCGGCGATCGCCCGCGCCAGCCCGACACGCTTTTGCGCGCCGGCGGAAATTTCTGCCGGAAACCGGTCTGTGCTGTCGCTGTTAAGCCCGACCTGGCGAAGCCGTTCTATCGCGACATCGCGCGCCGTCGATTTGTCCACGCCGTGCGCCGACATCAGTCCGAAGGCAACGTTCTCCCATAACGGAAGGGAATCGAAGAGGGCGGATCCTTGGAACAGCATGCCGAGCTTTCGGTTGATCCGGTCGCGGGCGTTACCGGTGACACCGACGACCTCTTCACCGTCAATTTTTATGGAACCCGCATCGGGCGTCATGATGCCGACGATATTTTTCAGAAGCACAGATTTTCCGGTTCCCGACGCGCCGATCACAACGAGGGATTCACCCTGAAATATATCGAGGTCGAGCTCTCTGAGGACGTGTTTGGCGCCAAACGATTTGGTCAGGCCGCGAATGACGATTTTGACCGGCGCGCCGTTCATTGGGCAAAGAACGCTTCGGTGATCAGGTAGTTCGAGGCGAGGATCAGAATCGATGCCGATACCACCGCATTCGTAGTCGCCGAACCGACCCCTTGCGCGCCGCCCTTGGAATGGTATCCGTGATAGCAACCCATCAGCGAAATCAGGAAGCCGAACACTGCCGCTTTCACGAGGCCGGAAACAACGTCAATCACTTCGAGAAATTGCCATGTGTTTTTGAGATAAACGCTCGGATTGAAGTCGAGCTTGTGAACGGAAATCAGATACCCGCCGAACACCCCGATGATATCGGCCACGAGGACGCAAAATGGGAGCATGATCATGCCGGCCAACAGGCGCGGCGCGACCAGGTATTTGTAGGGGTTGGTCGCCAGCGTCGACAAGGCGTCTATCTGTTCCGTCACTCGCATGGTGCCGATTTCCGCGGCCATCGCCGCGCCGATCCGCCCGGCCACCATCAGGCCGGCGAGTACCGGGGCAAGTTCGCGGGTAATCGACAATACGACGACCGTCGCGACCGCACCTTCGGCGTTGAAACGTGCAAATCCGGAGTAACTTTGAAGCGCGAGCACCATCCCGGTGAACACAGCCGTCAGGCCGACCACGGGCAGCGAATAGTATCCGATATCGATGACCTGCCGCAGCAACAGGCGCGGGTAGAACGGCGGGCGAAAAATATGGCCGACGCTGACGCCGGTAAAGATTGCGACCCGACCGGTGGCCGCCAGGAAATTCAGGAATACCCGTCCGATGGCGGCGAGCAAATTCACGATGCGCCACCTGTGATGTATTGGCGGCTGTAGCGGCGCCCCAGCGCCGTGAGGATTTCGTAACCGATCGTACCCGCATCCTCAGCCAGGTCGTCGATGGTGTGCTCCGCGCAAATCAGCTCGATGTCATCGCCGGGTCCAATTGCCTCCGGAGAGATGTCGGAGATATCGAAAGTGATCAGGTCCATGGAAATTCGTCCTGCGACGGGAACCTTTACGCCGGCGGCGTATCCATGCCCGCGGTTGCCAAGCGACCGCAGGTATCCGTCTGCATACCCGGCCGCGACGGTCGCCAGGCGACTGCCCGCCGGTACCGAATGTGTCGCACCGTAGCCAACGGTCGATTCGCTGTCAACGACGCGTACCTGAAGGATTTTTGCTTTTAAACCAATAACTTGCTTCATGTGGACGGTGGCGCCCGTCGACCGTGAAATGCCGTAAAGGGCAGCGCCCGGCCGCGCCAGATCGTAGTGAAATTCGGGCCCGAGAAAGATACCGGCGGAATTCGCCAGCGAAGCGGGGCCTGCCGGCAACCGCGCGCGTAAATCGTCGAACAGGGCGCGCTGAGTATCGTTCATCGGATTGCCGGGATCGTCTGCGCAGGCAAGGTGGCTCATCACGTAATCGAAAGAAATGCCGTCGAACACATGCGGGTGGTCGGCGAGCGCCATCGCTTCCGCGGGACCCAGGCCCAGGCGCTGCATGCCGGTATCGAGCGCGAGTATGGCCGTGCCGCCGCCGGCGTCCCGGCAGCGGGCGGACCATTGTTCAATATCCCCGGGCGAATTCAGAACCGGGGTAAGAGCGTAACTGTTGAATTCGCCTTCGGTATTGTTACCCATCAGCCCGTTGAGGATATATATGACCGGACCGGTTCCAATTGCTTCCCGCAGCGCGATTCCTTCATCGATGCAGGCAACGAAAAAAATTCCGCAACCGGCGCTGGACAACGCTTTCCCTGCCTGTTTAATGCCGATGCCGTAACCGTCTGCCTTGACAACGGCCGCGCAGGTGCCCGGCGCAGTCAGGTCCGCAAGGGTACGCCAGTTTTCGGCGACCGCTTCCAGGTCGATCGTCAGGACGGCGCCGGCGCGACCGGAGGGGGCAGCGGTCAGAACGGAACGTCTCCCGGAGGCGGCGCCCCACCGGAATCGCGCGGATCTCCATACTCGTCGTCTTCCAGATTGTCGAACTTGGTTGCTTCCGGATAGAAACGCAAAGCGACCGTGCCGGTCGGCCCGTGGCGTTGTTTCGCGATTATGATCTCGGCGCGGCCGCGAACCTCGGTCATCGCTTCTTCCCACATCATATAACGTTCATTCATTTTTTCGGTGGATTCGTCGGCCCGGCGGGACGGTTCGGCCCGTTGCAGGTAATATTCGTCGCGGTAGATGAACATCACCACATCGGCGTCCTGTTCGATGGTTCCCGATTCACGCAGATCGGCGAGCTGCGGGCGTTTGTCCTCGCGTTGCTCGACGGCGCGGCTGAGCTGCGACAACGCGATCACCGGAACTTCCAGTTCCTTTGCAAGCGTCTTCAGGCCACGGGTGATCTCCGAAACTTCCTGTACCCGATTTTGCTCGCGGCTGTTGGAACTTCCCTGCAGTAGCTGCAAATAGTCGACGACGATCAGCCCAAGGCCATGCTGGCGTTTTAGGCGGCGCGCGCGGGTTCGCAATGCAGAAACCGTAAGGGCAGGGGTATCGTCGATATAGAGCGGTGCTTTCTGCAGCCGCTGGCTGGTTTGGACGAGGCGGTCGAACTCGGTCTGGTTCAGTTCGCCCTTGCGGATCTTGTCCGACGCGATCTGGGCGCCTTCGGCCAGGATACGTGTCGCGAGTTGTTCCGCCGACATTTCGAGGGAAAAGAACCCGACAACCGGGTCGTCGACCGGCGTTTCGTTACCATGCTCGTCGATCATCGTATCGGTCAGACTGGCGACATTGAACGCGATATTGGTCGCAAGAGCGGTTTTTCCCATGGCCGGTCGGCCGGCGAGCACAATAAGGTCGGATTTGTGCAATCCGCCCATCAGCAGGTCGAGTTGGCGGAACTGGGTGGGCACGCCGCCCAGGGCGCCGTCCCGGTTAAAGGCGATGGCGGCGAGATCGACCGCATCCTTGATCGATTCGGCGAAGCTCTGGAAGCCGCCTTCGTAATTGCCGGTTGTCGCCAGATCGTAAAGATATTGTTCGGCGCCTTCGACCTGGCGCATGGCGCTGTCTTCGGGGTCGTGGGAGAACGCGCTATTGACCACGTCCGTTCCGAGCTCGATCAGCTGACGGCGCAGAAACAGGTCGTATATCAGCCGGCCGTAGTCTTCGGCATTGATAACCGCGAAGGTCGCGCCGGCCAGTTCGGCGAGGTAGCGGTGTCCCCCGATTTCTTCAAATTCTTCAGTGTCGAAGATGTGTTTCAGCGTGGTCGGATTGGCTTGCTGTCCGCGTTCCACCAGCTTTCCGCAGGCTTCGTATATACGGCCGTGAAGCGGATCGAAAAAATGTTCAGGACGTAGAAATTCCGAAATCCGCTCGTAAGCGCGATTGTTTTCCAGAATTGCGCCCAGAAGCCCCATCTCGGCTTCCAAATTATTGGGTGGCTGCCGATAGCCCTGAGTGTCTTCTTCTTGCTGGTGGAGCGATGTAGCCACGTTTTTCTCCGCTTTTAAAGTATGCGGACCCTATAGCGAATCGGCGATCCGGTGAGTGCATTCTGTCGGCGCGGGCATTTTACCGGTGGACGGATCGCCGCAGAGCATCATTAATGTGAAATGTGGGGAGAATGTGGCGTGATCTGGGGACAACCACCGTTCGGATGCAGTGAATTGTCTTGATCCGAATCGATGTCGGCCCTAAAGCGCGCGCCGCGGCAAAGCGGATTATCCGAATGAGTGTCTATGAAATATCCCGCGCAAAAAGTGCTATAAGGCTTGCCTTGCCGCCTAATTTCCGTGCCTCAGGGGATCATTTACGATGCAGATCAGCCGCTGCATGCCGTTTGCAAGAATATTGCGCGCGCCCAGGTTCTTGAACATTCTGCGCGGCTGGGACAGAATTTTGCGCCTGTGTTTTCATCCCGACCGTCAGCTGAAAGCTGATCTGACGTTTTCATTCGCCGCTATCGAATATCGAGGGGCGACGGGAAATCTGATCGACTGGACAGCGTTTTTCAACGGCGTCTATGAGAACCAATGGTTGGAGTTCTGCCTCAGGCAAATCGGGGATTCCCGTTCCGCGGTGGTTCTCGATATCGGCGGTAATGTCGGTCATCACGCCCTTTGGTTCGCCGCTCAGGGCTGCCGCGTGCACACGTTCGAACCGTTTCCGGCATTATGGCCGACAATAGAGGGAAAATGCGGCCTGCCAGGCGTTGCGGGCACGATTACAGTGCACCGCACGGCAATGGGGTCGACGGCCGAAACCCGAACGTTCAATTTGCCGGAAGGCGTAAACCAGGGGACTGGCTCGTTTGAACAACAGCCTTACAACTGGAGCGGAAACCAGATCGAGTTACAGATTAGCGCTGCGTCGGATTACCTGCGCGATCAGGGCATCGGTAACGCATCTCTGATCAAGATTGACGTCGAAGGATTCGAACTGGATGTGTTGACCGGCCTCAAAGCGTTTCTGGCCCGCACGCGTCCGGTCCTGCCCGCACGCGTCCGGTCCTGTGGGTGGAAATTAGTGCGACCGCACCCGGACGCCGTGTAGATATGAAGATGCTGCGGGGCGTTCTCAGTGGTGACTACCGGTTCTACTATGCGGTGCGCCGATCACCCCTCCTGTCCGCGATGAAATTCGTTGAAACTGACGAGATAGCGGGGGATGGTTCGATCGATATAGTGTCGGTGCCGGTTTAACGCGCCTGTCAGGCCGCTTTTCCCCGTGCACCGATGCGCTCCTTTTCCGCTTGCGCGCGTTCCCAGTCGAACATGTAGTCGCGGGTCAGCGGGACAGTCTCCAGTGATTTGGCGAGCTGAATCTGGAATACCATCAGGTTCTCGTGGCGGAAACCCATTTCGCAAATGATGAGATACAAATCCCACAACCGGCAAAATCGCTCGTCGTAAATGGCGACGACTTCTGCGCGGCGGGCATCGAATGCTTCGCGCCAGTGGCGAAGAGTTTCCGCGTAGTGGAGCCGCAATATTTCTATATCCGTACAGATCAGCCCTGATCGTTCGACGACGGGAGTGATTTCTGAAAGGGCAGGCACGTCGGCGCCGGGAAAAATGTACTTGCGGATAAACGGATTGATCGCCGCCGGCGTATCGAGCCGTCCGATCGAGTGGATTACCGCGACGCCGTCATCGGTCAGCAGCGAGCTGATCTTTTTGAAGAATTCCGTATAGTTCTTCTTGCCGACATGCTCGAACATACCCACTGAGATAATCCTGTCGAACTTCTCCGGGAGCTCACGGTAATCCTGCAGGCGAAACTCGACGCGGTCGTCGATACCCGCTATGCGCACCCGCTCGTTCGATACCCTGTGCTGCTCGGTCGATAGTGTCACACCGGTCACTTCTGCGTCCGAAACACCGGCGATATACATCCCCAATCCGCCCCAGCCCGAGCCGATATCAAGAACGTTCAGGCTATCGCGGTTGAGCAGCAGCTTGGACGCGAGATGACGTTTCTTGCTCAGCTGCGCGCTTTCGAGGTCTTCATTCGGATCGGTAAAATACGCACATGAATACTGACGGTCCCGATCGAGAAACAACTCGTAGAGCTCCGTCGACAGATCGTAATGGTGCGCGACATTCTTCTGGGCGATGCCAACGGGATTGTATTGCTTGATTTTCCTGCTGCCGATCCCGGCCCACCGCAACATATCGAGCAGGGGGAAATTTTCGATGTGGCCATAGTTCACGGCCACCAGTTCGATAAAGTCGAACAGCGTCCCGTCTTCGACGGTCAGGTCACCGTCCACATAGGCTTCGGGAACATAAAGGGCCGGGTTGAGCGCGAGCGAATAATCCAGGCCCGCCTTTTTAAGCTTAATCGTACAGCGCGGCTCAGAACCGTCGCCAAAATCGTGTGCATTTCCACGGGCATCGATTATCCGGACAGCGCCTGTCCGGATTCCGTACTTCATCAGCGATGTAAACAGCATGATCCCATCTCCCATGCTGACCGGCTACCCTGATTCCATAATCCCAAGGCGCGCTCGTCATATGTACTAGAATAAAACAACAATGGTGCAAATTACAAATGGATTTGGACGATGTTCGTTGGCGTTGCTGTTGCCGTGAATCGTGCGGGCCGGACCGGTGCAGTTATGTCAATCGAGTTAATTGGGCAAACAAGATTGACGACAAGACTTTACTAGAAACAGCGGCGGGTTCAATATATTCGCGACTGACCGGTGGTTTTTTGGCATGTAGATAATGAGTTGGAGACTTGCGGATTTGGACTGTCCGAAGAGATAAAACGGATACTGGCCGAATTTCTCTTTCACCTGCTTGGGAATACTCCATGCGCCGACCATACACATAGTGTGTTTCTTGTCACATTTTTGTTATCATTTTTAAGTCATTGATATATGAATTTACTGTGGATGATGGAGAATTGTCAGAAATCGGGATGATTTCTTTCCCCAAACTTATCCACAGCTAGAAAGGCATACAATACAATGGTGTAGAGGGTTTTTTCAGTTTCGGCCGTAAATATCCTCGAAGCGCTCAATATCGTCTTCTCCGAGGTAACTTCCCGACTGAACTTCGATAAGGTTCAAGGGAACTTTTCCGGGATTCGCCAAACGGTGAACTGACAGCGGTGGAAGGTAGACCGATTCGTTTTCATGTAGGACGAATGTATCGTCGTCTTTGGTGACTTCCGCGACTCCGTTGACCACAACCCAGTGCTCCGCGCGATGATGATGGCGTTGCAGCGACAGGGAAGCACCTGCGTTTACGGTAATACGCTTCACCTGGAACCGGTCGCCGTCATGAACTGTCTGGTAAAATCCCCACGGGCGATACACGCGCGGGTGTCGCGACGATTCATCTCGTTTCTCGGACTTCAGTTTGTCGATGATGGTTTTGACATCCTGGGTGCGGTCCAGCGGCAGAACCAGCACAGCATCCATCGTGGCGACCACGGCGAGGTTCTCGACACCGAGAACGGTTACCAGGGGGCCGTTGGACGATACAAACGAATTCCGCGTTTCCAGCGCCAGAGCGTCGCCTTTGATGACGTTCCCGCTGGCGTCTTTGTCTCCGATCTCCCAAAGCGACGACCACGATCCGACGTCGTTCCACCCAATATCCGCCGGAACAACCGCCGCGCGGGTCGTGTGTTCCATGACCGCATAATCGATCGATTTCGCCGGGACGGCCTTGAACGGGGCCATTTCGAGGCGCAGGAAGTCAAGATCGGTTTCGGCGCCGGCGACTGCGGCTTCCGCGCCTTTACGGATATCGGGTTCGTACCGATCGCATTCTTCGAGAAAAGCGTCCGCGGCAAACAGGAACATGCCGCTATTCCAGTAATAGGTTCCGTCTTTCAGGTAACTTTCCGCAGTCGCGAGGTCGGGTTTTTCGACAAAGCTTTTTACTTCGAAGCAGCCTTCGCGCGTGCCGAGGCGTTCTCCGCCTGAAATATAACCATAGCCTGTTTCGGGGCGTGTCGGCTTGATTCCGAACGTCACAAGCGCACCGTCGGCCGCGGCGCCGGCTGCTGATTTGACGACGCTGCGGAACATCACCGCGTCTTCTATCAGGTGGTCCGACGGCAAGACGAGCATCAATGCCTTCGGATCTGCCGCCGCGAGAATGCTGGCGGCCGCCGCGACGGCGGGCGCGGTATTTCGGGCGACCGGCTCAAGCACGATATGGCTTGGTTCGACCCCGATTTCGCGAAGCTGTTCCGCGACCAGGAAGCGATGTTCTTCGTTGCATACCATCAAGGGTGGGGAAAATGTCGTCGGGTCGGAGACGCGGGCGGCAGTTTCCTGAAGCAGGCTATGGTCTGAGACAAGTTGCAGAAACTGTTTCGGGTGGGACGTTCTTGATTGTGGCCAGAGGCGCGTCCCCGATCCGCCGGACAGGATAACAGGGTAGATTTTTGCCGCCATTCAATGGCCCCCGGTATTTAATGTCTTTTTGCTAGCCCAATATGAGGGAATTGCCAACAAAATGTGGGTTGGGTATATGCTGCAGCAGTGGTTGGGTCGGCTAAATCAGGGCCCTGAGGACGATCCAGCCCATGGCCAGGCCGATAATCCCGAACAGAAGCGCGATCGCTTTTTCGAGCTTGCGCTGAGCGATCCGACCCTGCAGCAGCGGGCCTATCTGTGATAGCAACGGGTACGTGATTGCGCTTCACGAGCTGCGGCAGGATGACTTCACCGACGCCGACCCCCAGGAATCCGGTCAGGAACGAGCCGATACTTGTAAAAAATGCGCCGATGAACCCCTGCTTGGGTTTACGAAACCTGTAGGTTTGTCCGTTGCGCCCGGTAATTTCGCGGATCTCGGATTGTGCATTCACCGCATCGTTGTCGTCCAATTCCGAAAGCATGTCGCGAGGCGGGGTGTGGCGCAGAATAATCGGGCACAGGATCAGCATGAGGACGGCATAAGCGCCTTTCAGCAACACTTCCTGTTCCTGCAGTATCCCGAACATCAGCGCGCCGGCGATCGCAACAGGCACCGAGACGCAGATGAACGGAAGAGCGCTTTTGAAGTCGATCAGCCGCTTGCGGTAATAGCCGACAAAGCCGGATGAAAAACCGAATACTTCGGTCATCAATGCGGCGCCGACCGCGGCCGATGTCGCCAATGGATATTCCGGTCCAAGCAGCGGAAAGATGATGACGAAAATGGGAATGAACAGCGCGGCGCCGCCAATGCCGCTGAGCATTGCCGAAGTAGCGATGCACATGGCGACGGGAAACATAAACCAGTATTGCGTCCAATCCATTTTCTGTCCGGTCGGTTGGGGAGGTCGGTGGCGGTGTGCGCTCTAAACTACAAAGTAAACGATTTTTGATTGATCGCCATCAGTTGATGATGCCAATCAATTGATGTTTACGGCACCGGGATAATGAACGTCTCAAGTGTTGAGATAGGACGGTCGCGTAGGCCGGAAAATTTACCTTTCGTTATCGAGGATGTAGTAGCCACTACGTGTAAGGGTCCGAAACGGGTCAATGACTCGTTTTGTATCAAATCCCGCCGATTCCTACACAAAGTCTGGCGCTTATTGTAATTTTCATGTATGGCTTTGCGCGTTCGTCCGGGAATTGGCAGTCAGTACTAATATCGCGTACCGCTAGGAGGTTAAATCAATGAAGTATCTCAAATATGTGACGATTATCGCCGTACCGCTCCTGTTTGCTGCAGGGTGCGAGACGATGAACCAGAATGACAAGGCTATGCTTGAAAAAGCGAATACCAGTGCGGCAGAGGCAAAATCCGCATCGATGAAGGCATCGGCCGACGCTCAGGCCGCCGCGGCCGCAGCTCGTGCTGCTGCGGCCGCAGCTCGTGCTGCTGCGGATGCCGCCAATCGTGCGGCGGCGGAGGCAAAGGCGGCCAGCGACAAAGCTGACCGTATCTTCCAGAAAGGCCTCCGGAAATAATTTCCGAAATTGAGACGGCGTTCTCAGACTGGTGAGAACGCCGTCTCTTTTTTACTTGTGTTTCGGTTTTAGGATAGCAACTGGCACACCGTGCCGTTGGGCTGCGGTGGTTTTCGCTTTGTCCCAGTCTATCCGGTCACTGTCCTTGCCGGCGGCATCGATCAGCCGGAACTCGAATTCTGCCGGTTTGGCCGGCGTCAGCCTGCCGGTCTGTTCCACTTCGTCCGCCTGTTGTTGGTTCGGATGTATTTCGAGCCACACTTGGTCGCCAATTCGCGCCACTTTCAGGGGCTGATCCACGACGGTCACCGGCATTCCAATTTTTATGTCGTCGAACAGACGGGAGATGTCTTCCGGGTAAAGCCGGATGCAGCCGTGACTGACCCGTCGGCCGACACCGAATGGCTTGTTGGTGCCGTGAAACAGATAGGCGGGCCAGCCGAGGTAAACCGCATGACTGCCGAGAGGATTGTCCGGCCCGGGCCGGACAATGGCGGGTAGTTCGGGCTGATCTTCGCGGACGGATTTCGGGACGTACCAGGTTGGGTTTTTCTTCTTGCGAACGACTTTGGTATTGCCTTTTGGCGTGTCCCAGCCTGCATTGCCGATCCCGAGCGGAACCGTGTCGACGGTTTTGCCGTCATCCCTGAACAAATAGAGCCGCTGGTCCGCCAAATTGATAACCACACCCTTGTGCGGGGCAGACGGCAGCATGTGGGCGGTCGGCAGCAATATCTTTTTACCTTTGCCGGGAACCCAGGGGTCTATGCCCGGATTGGCCGAGACGATCTCGGTGTAACCGAGGCCGAATTTTCGCGCGAGGTCGACAAGCGAATCTTTGTAGCTGGTTACATGAGTCTGGAGGCTGCCGATTATCGATGGATAGCCGGTAGGTTTCTTGCCGCCCGTCGCGTTGACACCAGCCCGAACGAGTGTCGGCAAGGCCGAAAGCGCGCCGGCGGCGCCCATCGCCCAGCAAAATTTTCGTCGATTCGTGCGTATCATGTTTCCGCTTTCAGAACTTGGCGTTCAGATATGTCTGCGATTACGCATTTACAATGGTTAACGTTTCGCTAAGCGGTTGACCACACACGAATTTATGAACCTGAAGCCTTTGAAAACGGAACCGGCGCCGGAATACCTGCTGTCAGATGGCTGCCGCGGCCATAACGGCCGACGACTTCGCCGGTTGCAAGCAAGTTGCCGTCGCCATCATGGACATCGCAGGAAGACACGAAAATCGTTTTTCCCGCTTTGCGAACGCGCGCCGCGGCGATCAGGCGCCCGTCCGCGATATTGCCGACGAGATTGACGTTCAGCGAAATTGTCATCGCCTGGCGGATATTGCCGGCAACGTCGCAGTAAATGCCCGCGTGGGCGCCAGCGGTATCTATGAGGGAGGCCAGAACGCCGCCATGTACGACGTTGATGCCGTTCCGGTGAATATCGGCGACGTCGACTTCAATGACGGCGTGTTCGGGGCCCCATTCGGTCAGCCGGGCGCCGATATCGTGCATGAAACCTTTGAAGTTCTTGAGTTTCCGGCCGGCCGCGTCGACATCCGCCATGCTGCGATATCCGTTTCCGTAATTTGCGCATACCCTGTTAAACCAAATCGTCATTGAATCAAGTACTTAAGAGCAAAATTATCGACAACCGGCGATTTTCAGTTATAGTGGCCCCGCCTTTCCTGGGGAACTATCAATGAAACGAGTAATTGTTGGCATAACCGGCGCAACCGGTACGATCTACGGCGTTCGCCTGATGGAACTGATGCGGACCGATCCCGAGATCGAAGTCCATCTGGTGATGAGCCGGTCGGCAAAGCTGACCCTCAAAATGGAACACGACCTTGAACTCGACTACATCAACGGGCTGGCGGATGAGGTCCATGAGCCCGGCAATATCGGGGCGTCTATTTCCTCCGGATCGTTTCATTCAGAAGGTATGATCATCGCCCCCTGTTCGATCAAGACGATGTCGAATATCGCAATGGGCAATACCGGCGACCTGATCAGCCGTGCCGCCGACGTTATCCTTAAGGAACGACGCAAACTAGTCGTCGCGATCCGTGAAACGCCGCTGCATATCGGCCACCTCGAAAGCCTGACCCGGCTCGCGCGCATCGGCGCGGTGATCTTTCCCCCGGTGCCGGCATTCTACAATCGGCCGAAATCATTGCAGGATATTGTCGACCAGTCCTGTATGCGTATGCTCGATCAAATCGACATAAATATCGAATCCGCGCCGCGCTGGGGTGAGGAAGGCGGCGTGCCGGCCGTCGGGCAGAAAATCGAGGGCGGCAAGGCCGGCTAGATCAGACAAGTTCCACGGAGACGCTGCCCAGGCCGTCAAGCTCGATATCGGTTCTGCACGGAAATTCGTCAATCCAGATAACAGGCGCGACCGAGCCGGTCAGAACGATCTGGCCCGCTGCAAGGACTTCCCCGCGTTCTGCCAGCATGTTGGCAAGCCAGGCGACCGCTTCAAGCGGGTGCCCCATGACGTCGGATCCCCTGCCACTGCCTTTTTCAGCGCCATCGACAAGGGTGCGCCCGGCGACGGCGGCAAGGTCGATCGTGCGCCAGTCCGTATTGCCAGCTCCGAGAACGCAGGCCTTATGAAAAAAGTCGTCCGCGATCAGGGTTGGCGTGCCGCGTGACAGAAAATCGCCATAGCGGTTCTCGACGATCTCGATCGCCGGCATCACGTCATCGACAATGTCGCCGACCGTGTCGCGCGTGTACGGTATATCGGTTGCATTGCGGCCGACACGGACGGCAATTTCGCACTCCATGCCGGGTTGGCAGAAACCGGTCCTGGGCAAGCGTGCCGCGGGGGGATGGACGTTGGTCGACAGGATCCGCCCATAGGCGGGACCGTCGACCCCAAGATAGGTCTGCATGGCGGATGTCGTCGCGCCGATTTTCCAGCCCGCGAGCACGGCGTCGCTATTGGCGAGAAAATACCGGTGCAGCGCCGCCTGGACTGCATAGCCGTCCGCTATTGTGCCGGGTTGGTTCTCGGCGAGACCGGGCACCGGATTGGCAGCCGTCCGGGCCGCGCCGAGGAGACCGGCGGCTCTGTGGAGGGCGGCGGCTTCCATGATCAGGTTACCGGGGTCTCGTCCTCGAAATTAGCCGCCTGCTTGCGCTCATTCTGAGCGACTGCCGCGCGGCAGCGCGCCCATAATTCCGGGCCGTAATATTCGGTGAAATCGTCAAAAACCCGTTGAAACGGCAGATCCGACCAGATGCCGTGGCTGGCGACATATTGCATATGCTGGCGGCCCTTTTTGTCGAATTCCTGCAGCAGGGCATCTTCGACCCCGTCGAACTCGGTCGGCGTGACGTCGAATTTGTCGCACAGTTCGATATTGAAAGCAGGGGCCGCTTTTACCCACTTGCCGTCGATCAGCATCACCGAGTAGCCGTGATGCATGAACAGGTCCTTCCCGCCCATGGCGTCATACAGACGCGGGCTGCACATATGGTTGGTCACGTCGGACAGGCCGATCGCGCTTGGGATACCCGCGGCGCGCACCACCGCGGTGAGCAACGATGCCTTGGGAATGCAATAGGCGGCGCCGGTTTCCAGCACGTCGCTTGCCGAGTACGACCGGGCGCTGTCGGTTATCCGGTAAGGGTCGTAGCGGACGGAATCGCGCACGGCATAAAACGCCTTGATCGCCTTTTCCTTGTCCGTCGTTGCGCCTTCGATCGCTTTTGCGGCGAAATCCGCGACGATGGGCTTGTCATAGTCGAAGAATTTCGTCGGACGCAGATATTCGTCGCTTGGTTCAGGGTAACCGGTTTCAAGAAATTCCATTGTCATGCCTTGCCTCGCAGTTAAGCGCGCGAAGATAAGGGGAGGGCAGCCCGACGGCAAGCCGTCAGCAAGTGCGATCGCCATGGTAGGGTCGGGGGGCATCGGGTACACTCCGGGAAAAATGCATTGCGATAGGGGCCTTTGACGCGATGGCACGCCAGACAAACAGAACGACGGCAATCCGGGAGCGTGCGCGGGACCTTGCGCACATCGCCGATCCCCGCGGCAAGGCCGGTCCCCGCGGCCACCCATTGACTCCGGTTCGATATCCAAACGGAACGGCCTGCTGATGGCAGGGCCGGCCGGCGCGCCCGATAAACACAACCCGGTCGCCGGCATCCTCTGGATGGTTGCGGCAGCATTGTGCTTTTCAGCTTCGCTGACGCTGGTCAAAGCACTGCAGGATGGCGGCATGACCGTGTTTCAGGCTGTGCTGTTCCGGCAGACATTCGGTCTGCTGATCTTCACGCCCGTGATTTTACGCGTCGGGGTGAAGACGCTTAAGACGACCGTGCCGGTCGGACATTTCATGCGCGCGCTGTTTGGACTGCTCGGCATGTGCACGGGGTATTACTCGCTGATATTGATCGATGTGCCGGAATCGGTGGCGCTGCAGTTCACACTGCCGATCTTCACCACCCTGGTTGCTATCGTATTGCTCGGCGAAAAACTGCGTTCGCATCGGGTGATCGGCACGCTGATCGGTTTTGGCGGGGTGCTGATTATCGTGCGTCCCGGTTTTGCCGATCTCAATCTCGGCATATTCCTTGCGCTGGGAGCGGCGGCGTTTTACGCGACCTCCGACACCACGTCGCGCTGGCTTGCCCGCTACGATCAGTTCCCGTCGATCATGATGTGGAATTTTATTTTCATGATCCCGATGGCGGCGGTGCCGGCGGCGATCTGGTGGGTCACGCCGGCGCCCGAATTGTGGCTTCACGTGCTTGGGTTTTCAATTGCCGGGGTTGGTGCGCAATTCTGCCTGACCAAGTCTTTCGGACAGGCCGAGGCGAGCCTTGTATCGCCCATCCTGTTCCTTCGCCTGCCGTTGATCGCGGCGATCTCTTTCTTCGCGTTCGGACAGACGACGGAGGCGTGGACCTGGGTCGGCGCGGCGGTGATTTTCGTTGCGACGACATGGATGACCCGCGTCGAGACACGCTCAACGCCCCCCATCAGTGCAGCATAGGCTTGCCCGACGGCGAGTTGTAAGTGTAGGAAAGATGTATGGCTGACGGATCAAAATCCTCGCACGCGGGCGGACCCACCCACGCGGAGCTGCTCGAAACGGCAAAGACCTTTACCGGACCGTTCCGCGCGCGCGCCGGTGACGCTGAAAAGAACCGCAGGGTGCACCGTGAAACCCACGAGGGGTTGCTTGACGCCGGCTTCTACAGAATGCAGATGCCGGCCCGGTATGGCGGAATGGAGATGAGCCACCGGACGATGCTCGACGTATCGGTCGAGATCGGCCGCGGTTGCGGCTCGTCGTCGTGGATATTTACTAACATTGCGGCCCAGAACGGGATTGTGGCCATGGCGGCGCGCCAGGCCCAGGACGATGTCTGGGCGAATGACAATTATGCGTGCACCGCATCTTCGTTTCCCGCCAAGGGCGGCAAGGTCGAAAGGGTCGATGGCGGTATCGTCGCCAACGGCGTGTGGAGCTTTGCGTCCGGCGTCGACTGGGCCGACTGGAACAATATGCAGGTTTTCGTGCCGCGCGAGGGCGGCGGTGTCGATCACAACATGGCGCTGGTGCCGAAAGCCGACTACCGGGTCATTGACGACTGGAATTCGCCCGGCCTTGTCGCCACAGGATCGCGGTCGATCGAACTTGAGAACGTCTTCATCCCCGAACACCGGCTTCTAAGTACCGGCGCGGCACGCGAAGGCAAAACCATAGACGCGTCGGAGAATTTCGGTTCGATCTTTCGGGTGCCGCCAATGTGCGGTGCCAACAAGATTTTTTCCGGACCGGTTATCGGCATGGCGCGGGGCGCGCTGGATGCGATCGAGCGCGACCTGTCGGCGCGCAACAATGTTGCCGGCATTCCGATGGCGACACTGACGACAGCCCAGATTCGGGTGGCCGAGGCGGGCGCCCTTATCGAGGCGGCGTGGGCGCTGATGCAGCGCGATTGCGACGTGGCCCACGAAATCGGCGAAATCGGCCGCCTGACCACGGTGGCTGACCGGGCTTTCTGGCGGCGCAACAATGCCTATGCCGGTGTCATGTGCGTGAAGGCCGTGGATATTCTGCACCCCTTGATCGGTGCGCGCGGATTGACGCCGGACAGCGATTTCCTGCGCGCCTACCGCGATATTCATGCCGCGACCATGCAAATCAATATGGCCTGGGACCGTCATGCGATTTCGGCGGCCGAAATCGGATCGGGATCGTCCGGCTCGGTCACCGGGACGAGATAGGGAGCGCCGTACACCACAATGGCGATAGCGATCGCATCGAGCGCTTTCAGGGCCGATTCATCGATCCCGATCTCAACCACGCCGAATAGCGGCGGAAAGTATTGATCCTCAGCGGCAAATCCCCGGCTGCCAGGCGCCGGATCGTGCCATCCCGCCCGGCCACATCGATCACGTCCCGAGCGTTGGGAACAAGACCGTAGCCGGTGCCGGAGAGTGGCACGGGCCGCTCCTTCTACATGCAAAGAGAGGTAAACTCGGCACGGCAGATGCCGTCGGTGCATTCGAGTTTCTTGGCCCCGCCGGTCGAGACGATCTGCAGTATCTGCGGCGCGGCGATGACCGGCACGGTGATGAATGCCAAGCCGACTGCAACGAGAAGGAGGCGGAACGGGCGCATTGCGGCACCTCGGCAAGGAAGCTATCAAAACGGGGTTCCACGCGAATCCGGTTCGGTCAACACAGGACTCGCCCGGCGGATGGGTCAATCAGGTTGTCCTCGGCCCCGCCCCCGTGTATGAGGCAGGCCATGAGCGATCCCTATGAAGATGCCCCCCCGCCCCCGCGCAAGGGGTTTTTGGGCGCGGTCCATCGGCGCGAGCTGGCCCTTGTCCATTGGCTGATTCCACCGATCGAGACGGAGGAACAGGCGGCGAGCGCTCTCGGCTATGGCCGGCGGGCCGGTCTGCTTGCCGCGCTGATCGTCTTGTCGCCGATCTTCCTGCCCGAAGGCATCGAGACGATGACCGGCGGGCCGGTTTTCGTGGTCAACCAGGATGCCCTGATCAATCCGGTGGTGATGCTCCAGGCCGTGCTTTACGGCTATATCTATTTTGCCGGCTACAAGAAGCTGGAAGTCGTCGCCGGCGCACTCGCGCTTTTCGCCGCGGCCTTCCTGATCTGGCCGATGCTCACGGCCGACCAGAGCTGGCTCGCCCTGATGATCGGCGGCTATGTTCTGCGCTGTTTTGCCATCGGGGTGCGCAGCCTGCGCCACTTCCGCAAGCTCGATATCGAACCGCATGGACCGCCGGAGAAGCCTGGATTCTATCGCCGTCGACGCTGAGTGCGCCGCATACGAGCTTGCATTGGCGCCTTGGCCGGTCCATGTGAGTAGAACCCGAAGGCATAACAAAAGCGCTGTCCATAGTCATGGCGAAGACCCCTCTTGTACCTGTGCAAGTCGTCGGCGGCGGGTTGGCCGGTTCCGAAGCTGCATGGCAGCTCGCCCGCGCCGGCGTGCCGGCCGTGCTGCACGAAATGCGGCCCCTGCGGGGGACTGAGGCCCATCACACGGATGGGTTGGCGGAACTCGTCTGCTCCAATTCCCTGCGTTCCGACGATTCCGAGACCAATGCGGTCGGTGTGCTGCATGAGGAATTGCGCCGCTGCGGCTCGCTTGTCATGCGCGCGGCCGATGCGCGGCGTGTGCCGGCCGGAAGCGCCCTGGCGGTGGACCGGGATGGCTTTTCCGCCGACGTGCAGGCTGCCATCGAGGGTGAGCCGCTGATCGAGATCCGGCGCAAGGAAATCGCGGGCCTGCCGCCGCCGGAGTGGGATTCGGCGATCATCGCCACCGGCCCGCTGACCGCGCCGGGCCTCGCCGAGGCAATCCGCGAATTGACCGGCACCCAATCCCTGGCCTTCTTCGACGCCATCGCGCCCATCGTCCATGCCGATTCGATCGATTTCGACAAGGCTTGGAAGCAGTCGCGCTACGACAAGGGCGACGGCGCAGATTACGTCAATTGCCCGCTCGACCGCGACACCTACGAAGCCCTTATCGACGCGCTGATCGCCGGCGAGAAGACCGAATTCAAGGATTGGGAGAAGGACACGCCCTATTTCGAGGGCTGCCTGCCCATCGAGGTGATGGCCGAACGAGGACGCGACACCCTGCGCTTCGGGCCGATGAAGCCAGTCGGCCTGACCGATCCACGCACGGGCGGGCGCGCCCATGCGGTCGTCCAGCTGCGCCAGGACAATGCGCTGGGCACCCTGTTCAACATCGTCGGCTTCCAGACCAAGCTGAAATACGGCGAGCAGGGCCGCGTCTTCCGCATGATTCCCGGCTTGGAAAAGGCCGAATTCGCGCGGCTCGGCGGCATTCACCGCAACACCTTCATCGACAGCCCGCGGCTGCTCGACGGGACCCTGCGCCTGCACGCGCGGCCGGGCCTGCGCTTCGCCGGGCAGATCACCGGGGTCGAAGGCTATGTCGAAAGCGCGGCCATCGGCCTGCTCGCCGGACGCTTCGCCGCGGCCGAGCGTCTGGAAAACGCGCCGGAAATACCGCCCGCGACGACCTGTCTGGGTGCTTTGCTGGGCCATATCACCCGCGGCCATCTGGCCGACAAGAGCGGCAAGGGCTTCCAGCCCATGAACGTGAATTTCGGATTGTTCCCGCCCCTAGACGTGCGCAAGCGCGGGCGCGACCGCAAGCAGGCCATGGCCCGGCGGGCCCTCGACGATCTGGACGCCTGGCTGGGAACCCAACGCGTCGCGGCGAAGTGACTGTGGTGCGCGCCCTGCCGCTGGTCTTCATCGCGGGCCTCGCACTCGCACCCGCTCCCGCCCTTGCGGAACTCAGCTAGCTCGAACGCGAAGCCATCCGCCAGGACGCCGAGCTCGTCGGGCAGGCCAAGTTCTGCAAGATGAACTGGCGGCCGCTCTACCGCGCCGTCATCGGAAGCTGGCGCGGCAGCGGCCGAGCCATCGAGGACGTCCAGGAGGTCGACCCCATCTTTCAGGAAATAATGAAGGCCCAGTCCGATATCCTGAGTAAGGAATTCTGCACGATGGGTCAGATCCAGGTCGATTACAGCATGGAGCGCGCGCTGCGCTTCTAACGTGCCGATCCCGCGGCGATAGGCGACTGACGGCTCAGTAACGTCCCGTCGCCCAGCCCGTCAGCAGCGAGAATTGCCGCCCGCCGTCGGGCCGCGCAATGGCCGGGTCGAAGGGATCGTGGCCGCAGCGCGCCAGGCGGCGCAGATGGCGGTCGGCGAGACGCGCGGTCAGCAAGATCGGCAGAGCGGCGCGCGGCACCTCTCCACGCAACGCCCTTGCCTCCGCCAACAACTCGCGAGCACGGCCGGCGAGCCGGGCGGCGATCGCCGCCAGGGCCGCGGGCCGGCGCCCTTCGAACAGATCCGTCAGGGACAACCCCTCCTCCGCCACCAGGTCTCCGGGCAGGAGACTGCGCCGGATACGGGCATTATGCGGGATCGCGCGCAGATGACCGGTCAGCGCCCAGGCGATGCCGACACAATCCGCGGCCCGCCGGGCGGGCGCGCCGGCGACATCGAGAACGGTCAGGGCCAGATCGTTGAGCCC
>Ga0209403_10001306_pt1 | contig 32785 bp, 27 predicted proteins | sample ArcticOcean_MG_C_8_FD_187440 | JGI IMG/M metagenome (GOLD analysis project Ga0209403, IMG submission 187440) | Marine microbial communities from western Arctic Ocean - ArcticOcean_MG_CB11_86 (SPAdes) (version 2) | ecosystem: Environmental > Aquatic > Marine > Oceanic | place: Arctic Ocean...
ACGTCTTGAAATCCGGATGCTGCTTTGCTGTTTGATAGATGCGCTTTGCCACTGCGACCTCGCCGTTTTTCACCAGCATGTCTCCGAGGTTCATGAAGAACCCCTGAACGTTGTAGGGGGCAATCTCCGAGTTCCAGCAGGCTCTTTTGTAAAGTTCTCGGGTTTCGGCGGCTTCCCTGGGGAAATATCGTGCAACGTTCGGATTCTCGCGGTCGATCTCATCGTCAAGACAGACCTCAATGTTTCTCCACTGCATTTCCAGTGCTTCAGCGAACCTTGGGTTTGTGTAGTCATTCCGACTCATGGTGTAGCCAATGGTAAACAGATTGAACTGAGGCCAGGCGTCAATCAAGTCCAGTCCTTGGTAATAGCCCTTGCGGGTCAGGTACTCATCGTTGTGAATGCTGCCCTCGGTCATCAGCAAGGAGCTATAGAGGCCAAGGAAACGGGCATCATTGGGGTTGAGCCGTACCGCCCGCCAAAGTATTTCCTAAGCCAAAACCGCGTCATCCATGATTTGCGGTGGAATCGTCTCCAAACGCCGCCGCTCAGACAACCTCCAGATGTGCAGAAACCCGATGTGTGCGGCGACTTTGGCATCGTGCGGGTTTTCCAGATACGCCGCCTTCAACAAGGTCATGGCTTCTGGAATGTTCTGGTATTCGCCGCCATGCAGCGTTTTCCAAAACACCGTGTGCGCGTGTTTCGCCAGTTTCGTGGTGTTTTCGCGGGATTCTTTTTCGGGAGCAAACGTGAGCGCGAAAAACTCGCAGCCTGTGAGCAACAACACGCTGCACCACACCACGATCCACTTTGGAAAATCCTTTTTCATCATGGAACTTCTGTCTGCTAAATTTTTGAGAATACTACATTGAGTCAGCCCATCTCAAGGACAAAGCGGCGGTTACCGAGTTTGAGACAATTTTCGTCCTCGTGATAGTGCTGGAGCAGTTGATAACGCGGAGCATCCGCAAGCAGGACGTCCCCATGCTGTGCGGTGTGCACGAGGCAGTTTTCGTGGGCATCCAGCCGCAGGGTGTCGGAAATCACGGCATCCGACTTGCCGTTGACGAGTTGTACCTCCAGCGGGTCCGCCTCTAGGTTGATGTTCAACGCGAGCATCGGCGTGAGTTCACAAGCGAGGTAGCACTTGTCCCAGCGCCCCTCCGTCCAATACTCCACAAAATAACGCTGGATTTCCGGTTCGTAGCCGAGGTTTTCCTGAAAAAGCTGGAGGACACGACCAACGATGGAGTGGCCACGCAGGCTCCAGCGTTGTTGGGCATCCACCTGAATGAAGGCGTAGTGGAATTGCAGAACGGTTTCCACAGTGAGCGCAGTTCCGGAAGCTTGAATGCGGGAGATGGGGGCGGGAAAGTACACCCCGGCAGGAAGCTCTGGGGACAATGCGGCGAGTCCGGTTTCCACCAGTGCTCGAATGCTAGGATCGTCCAGCAGTCCGGACACTTCCAGTTTGGTGAATTGCTCCGCAACGAGCGGGTTGAGGAATCGTGTTTCGTGCAGGAAAAGCAGCCACTGATCCTGTGCGGCGAACCAGCGGAAACGTTCGAGAAGAGACATGGTGTGTGCTGCGTGAGGAATCTTGCAACCCTGTGTTCAGAGTGACGCTTTCAGCGCAGTGCTTTGCTCAAGAGCGCGGGTGGCGTACTGCACGAGGCGGTCGTGTCCGCAGTCGGAAAAAGCGTCGTAGCGACTCGTGAAGAAGGCGTAAGCGAGTTCGGAAATGCGCCGTAGGTGGTAGGCGACCTTGGCGGACCAGCGGCTGGCGTTGCCCCGGATGGTGCGGAAGTTCGGACGCTCGATGGCCGCCACAATGGAATAGGCTCGGCGCCCATGAGGCGAGTCGATTTCGATGATACCCGCGTTGCCGTTGAGTCCCTTCACGAAGCCCGTTTTATCCCAAATCCGCACGGTTTGGTTGCCCGCGAAGCAGGTGCCGTCCTTGAGGCGGTCCTTGTTGTCGCTGCGTCCTGAAAGTGAGAGCAGGTGGAGCATCTGCGCGGAGGCTTGTTCGTTCTCAAGGTCGCTGAATCCCGGCCCCAACACACGGCCAATCCAGAGTCGGTGGAAGAGCGAACTGAGGTCGGCCATCGAGAGTTTGTTGCGGTAGGTGCGCCCATCCGCAGGAATGTACTCAACCAACCGGAGTTCGCGGTACATGTTGGTTTCGCGCAACAGGCGTTGGACCTTGTTGGGACCACCAAGTCGTTTGAGGATGACGTTCGTGCTGGCATTGCTGCTGTAACGGATCATACGGGCGAGATGATCCTGGCGGCCCGAAGTGTGTTTCACGCGCTTTCGGACCCGCTCAAGCTGGTAGGCGTGGAGGATGGGCACCTTGATGAGACTGGCGGCCTTGACACGACGACGTGGACGGATCGCCACCAGTAGTGTTCCGGAGGTTAAATCCTGCACCACCATGAACAACTGATCCTTTCTGGAGACTTTCTTTTTGGCATAGGTTTCATTCATGTACTCCAAAATACTGGCTTCCAGTGGCGAGGTGTACTGAGCAAGCTGAGAGCGATTGACGCTCACTGGCAGAGCCTGAGGTTCGTAAACACGCAGGTACTTGGTCGAAACCCAGCCCTGTTCGTCCTCCGAGGTCCGCACCTGCCGCCAGCCGTCTTGTGCGGTGTTGCTCAGGGTGAGGTGGGTTCCACGAGGCAAAGGACGCAGAATCCCGTGCTGGGTTCCAGGGCCAGCGCGCAGGTTCAGCGAGGCAGAATGCACCACCGCATAGCTGGAGGCTACAATGGTAGGGAGTTCCTCCTTGGGCAAAGGATGCAGCAACCGCAATAGCACCCAGCCTTGCACGTCACGCGAAGGTACGACAATGCGAACCCAGCCGCGCCGCAAGGTTTTCTCGCCGTAAAGCACCACCGCTCCGTGACGCAGCGTGCTGAGGATGCGATGCCGCACGCCCGGCTCTTCGCGGACGTTCAGGTGTGAGGACAAGACGGTGGCGGGGCGCGGACGCAGGAAGTCGCTGCCCGCTTCCGCGTGTAGCAAAGCGGTTGGCAGGAGCGCGAAAGCAAGCGCGAGGGTGATCCGGAGTGAATTCCGCATTGAGGAAAAGTGAGTCGCACCTGCGTTTTCCACAGGCTTGGGTCAGTTCACGCGCAACGTCCGGAAGGCGTGGAAGTCGCCAGCGGGATGAAATCGGTAGCCGCTCACCCGTCTGCTGACCAGCGCGAGGTTGTTTCCGTGCCAGAGCGGCAGGTGCGGCAGAGCTTCCGCAAGCATCCGCTGCACCTGCTGGTAAATCTCCCTGCGTCGGGCACGGTTCTGTTCGTAGCGTCCGGACTCCAACAATGCGTCCAACTCCAGATTACGGTAACGGGCAAAGTTTCGTCCACCCTTTTCAGGAGTTTGGCTGGAATGGAAAAAGGCGCGCAGCACATCCGGATCACCTTGAACACGATCTTGCAGCACCGCAAGATCATAATCCCCTCCCGCTAAAGCGTTCCTGAACTTCCCTGACGACTGCGGGGTGACGTTCACCTCAATACCGACCCGCGCAAGCTGATCGGCAATCAAGCGGGCGAGCCGGATTTGCTCCTTGTCGTTGGACGTTGTAAGGCGCAACTGAAAGCGCTGCTCCTCCGTTAAACGAAACCCCGCATCCTCCAACAGCGCTACGGCAGACTCAGGCGCATAAACAAGGTTCTGGGTTGTCGCGTGAAACGCATGTTCAGGCGGGAAAACCCCAGAGGCGAGCCGGGTGTGATTCTTGGTGAGAAACGCCACCAACTCCTCGCGGTGAATCGCACGGCTAATCGCCTGGCGAACTTGCACTTCCTGCAAGATGGGATGCTCCGTGTTGAAGACAAGATAGCGATAGGTCGCTGCGATTTCTTCCAACAGGGTGAACTTGCTTTGGGCGGCAGGAGTCCGGAACTTGGCGAGCTCCTTGATCGGGAAGGCGTTGTTGACAATGTCGATGCTGCCGTTCAGCAGCCTGCGAATCCGTGTTTCAGCCTCCGGAACGATTTGGAAATGCAGTTCTTTCACGTCAGGAGAGCCGTCACGGTAATACCAATGACGTCGAAAAACGAGCTCTGCGGAATTGTGACTGACCTGCCTGAAGGGTCCAGAGCCGACGAGAATTCCTGATGTGGAGTTGGGGGTGCCCCGGAACTTGAAGATCGGGACTTGGAGGGTACTCAAAAATAGCGACTCCGGCAGCGGTTCATGCAGAAAAAAACGCACGGTGCGCTCGTCCTCGACTTCGCAGGAGGCGAGCAGCTCGGCAAGGCGTTGAAAGCGAGCAGGGGCTGACGGTTCCAGCAGCGCATCAAAAACCGCCTTCACCCGCTCGGCAGTGAATGCCGTGCCATCGTGGAACCAGACTCCGGATTTGAGGGTGACGAGGTACTCGGTGTCACGGACCAGTTCCCAGCGTTCTGCAAGTTGGGGCACCCACTGGAGCGCTTCGTTTTGGGTGACGAGGCTTTCGTAGATGAGTTCAGTGAGGTGCCGCTCACCAGGACTGACAGCGAAGCGGGGATCGAGCGTTTGGGGTGCCGTGCCCAAGGCAATGGTCAGCCGCGTGGGCTGGGCGTGGGCTGGGAGGTGGATCAGCCCCAATCCTCCCAGCAAGAATGCGCACAGTAGGAGCGGCTGGAAGGAACGGAACATGAGAAAACGCCGAGGTTCTTGATGGGGCGTGGCGGGTGCCCGGATACGCGCCTCAGGCGTCGGCTTTGGCCTTCGCATTGCGCCGGAGGTGCCCGAGGAAGACAATTCCGGGACAGGCAACCATGCCAAAGACGAGTACGGTGAAAATGATAGTCCAACTCATGAGTGCTTTTTAGTGCAAGGGGGCAGTTAATGCTCCGCAGTTTAGCAGATTCAGCGTTTCATGGCGACCACAAAGGTGCCTTCAAAGCGTTTATCTTTTTGAATCAGCAAGCGTTTGAGGGCTTCGGCCTCTTTTTTGGACGCAAATCCTCCCGCGCGGATTTTCTTGTAGCGGATCTTCTGGTCCGCCCGTTGCGCCTCAAAGACGATGTTGCTGCCGTAGGCTTGGTTGAGGTAGGTCTTCACCCGGTTGGCCTTGTCCAAATCAGGATAGAGTCCTAGCGAGACCACATAGCCTCGTTTGGTAGCTTTGCGGTAGGCCACCCCCACCAAGCGGCTTTTCTTGTTGATGTGTTCGACCAACTGAGCGGCGTCTTCCTCCCGGAGCGTGTTCGCCGTGGTGATCTCGGTCATCGGCGCATTCTCCATGGCAGGCTCCACCTTGGACGCATACCCGAAGCGCTTGAGCAAGAACTGGTAATCTTCGACGCATTCCTTGTGGATGCAGTTTGCCACCTGAACGTAGTAACGGATTTTGGGCTTCGGCTTGGATTTGGGCTTCGGCTGCGCAGGTTCGGGTTCAAAGACCGGTTCCGACTCGAACTCGGGCTCCGCAAACGGGGTTGCCAAAATGATCGGTTCTGGCATCGGTGCTTCCAGCACCACCTGTTCCGGAATGGGCGGTTCATCCGGAGCATTGAGCAGCATGAGCAGAACCACAGTGATCGCGCCTAAGACCATGCCCACCACAGCGGAGATGAGCGCTGGAATCAGCAGCGGCTTGAGACGTTTCTCGCCGTCTCCGGCTTGCTTTTTTCCCTTCTGCTTTTTTTTCTTCTCCTTGGCGGGTTTTTCGTCTACGTCTACGTCTGCGGCAGCAGCGGCAACAGCGGCAACAGGGGCAGCGGCAGCAGCACCCATGTCGGAGTCGCCCTCGTCGTCCTCATCGTCGAGATCATCGTGAGCCTCCGGGGCTGGATCCTCATCGAGGTCATCGTCCGCTACGGGTTCCGCCTCTTGCACTTCGAGGTCGTCAATCGTGGAAAGGTCCTCGAAGAAAGAATCGAGTTCGCTGTCGCTCTCGTCCCCTTCGCCCTCCATGAAGCTGTCGAGTTGGTCTCCGAAATCGTCTCCGAAATCGTCAAGCCCCTCTAGGCCCTCCATTTCTTCGTCTGCCATGCCTTACTGTACGATGCGCGGGTTTCTGCGGAGCCGTTCGGATGAAGATGGCGTGCGTGCCGTGCTTGGCGCTAGGTTTTTCCGAAACACAGACCGGATTCAGTCCGCCTTCGGCGATTTAACGTTGCGTAAATGGATACGGGATAAACCGTGCAAAGTCAAATCATCCCGGTGAATCAGTTTGGGCAACACCGGAATCAGCCGGGTAATCAAGCCTCCGGTGGCGATGATTTTTGGTTCCGAAGAACTGGTTGCGAGCAGCTCTTCACGGATACGATCCAGCAAAGCGGTGATCATGGCCGCGTGTCCATGAAACAGTCCGGATTGGATGCTGGCTGCCGTGTTGCGGCCGATTACTTTTTCCGGCAATTCAAGGTTGACCTGATGAAGTTGGGCGGCACGGGAAAACAACGCTTCCGCAGAAATCCCAAGTCCTGGGCAAATGATGCCTCCCAGAAAATCACCGTCCTCCGTGACCACCTCCAGCTTGGTGGCGGTTCCGCAATCGATGACCACCAGTGCGGTGCCGTATTCCAAATAGGCCGCCACGGCATTGGCGATGCGGTCCTGCCCGACTTGTTCTGGAGCGTCGGTCGCAATGCGAATGCCCAAATCGAGGTCGTGCCGGACGATCAGCGGCGCTCTGCCGATGAGTTGCTGAATCAGCCCCTCAAACACCAGCGAGAGCTTGGGCACCACCGAACCCTGCACCGCCCCCTGAAACTGGCCCGGATGAAACCCACCCGCCGCGAGCAGGTTGCGGACGCGCATGAGGTATTCGTCCAAGCTGCCGTCCGAATCGCTGTGCAGTCGCCAACTGTGCAACAACCGTCCTGAGTCAAACGCACCCATCACGACATTGCTGTTGCCAATGTCAAACGCTAGGATCATTCTTCCTTGTTCGTCCACTCCACATCCCCGGAGATGTGCGAAATCACCTCCCCGCTGGTCAACTCCAAAAGTAACGCACCTTCCGGACCAATTCCCGCAACCACTCCCGTTTTCCAACCCTCTTGCTGTTCAAAGCGGACAGCACTGCCCAGCATCCCGGAGCGTTGCAGCCACTCCTCGCGTAGCGTGGCCATCCCTTGCTCCCGGAATTGGCGGTCCACGGCGTCGAGTGCCTGAAGCACTTGGGGCAGCAGCGTTTCCGGAGTCACCTCCTTAGCACCGCTGGCAGCCACAGTGGTGATCATGCTCCAGAGTTCCGCCGGAAATTCCTGCGGTTGCCCCAACACGTTGATGCCGATGCCAAGGATGAGGGCTAGACGGTTGCCTTGCTTGGTCCAGACGCTCTCCGCGAGGATGCCGCACACCTTGCGGTTGCCGATCAGCACATCATTGGGCCACTTCAACCGAGGAGCAACACCAAGCACTTCCAGACTGCGGACCACGGCGATTCCCGACCAGAGTGCGTAGAGCGTCAATTGCGCTTGCGGACATTCCGGATGCAACACCAGCGAAAAGGTGAGGTTCTTGCCCGGAAGCGACCAATACAAACGTCCCCTGCGCCCGCGTCCTGCCGTTTGGTGCGACGTCACCACCACCTGTCCGGCCTCGTCCAAAAGCTCCGGATGCTCCTTCAGGTAGGTGTTCGTCGAGGGCAACTCCAGGAACCAGCGCACCGGATGCCCCTCGATTTCAAATTTTTCAAAGCTCATCGGCAGGACATTGCTACCTCAGCGTGAACTCGTGGATGGTCAAGGAGTTTGGTTTCACCATGCCGTCCTCCTCCCGCTCCACAGAAACCACTGCCCGCACTTCAGCCTGCACTCCGTCCACCTCGGCTTTGAGCCGGATGTCATACCAGCGGCTGAAATAGAGGAAAAATTCATCGGCTACAACAGGCAATCCCTGAGTCGTGGGAGAGGATTCCAATTTACGACTAATGTCGCTTTTGTTCTTGTACTCTTCCCGACTGTCGAACGGTAGCTTAGCAGGGACCAGCACACCTCCAATTTCCTGAGCCTGATCAACATACCTGTATTTTGCACTATTGACATCCTCAATGGATTTACGCATCCGCCCGATGAATTTTTGGATTTCCTCCGCTTCTGCCAAATTGACGTTGATGCGGGGAGAGCCGGGGTCATTCTGCGTGAAGGACACCCCCAACTCTCCCACTGCGTGGACGGTAAAGTGTTGCTCCCACTCAAAGTTCTTGATCTCCTGATCCTCAAGGTTCGCTCCAATGACAAGCAACAACTCTTGCAGGTCATCGAAAAACGCATTCTTTGGTGCAATCACGCCAAAAGTAATATCCTGAAACCCTTGCTCATTACCACCGAGAGGGTGCCGATCCTCGTCCTCGTCGATCCAGTCGTGCAGCAGTGCAAAAACCTGTTCTGAACTTGTGGAAGCCAGTTGATACTCGTCTTCCAACAGGGTGATGAACTCCTTCCGGATTTTATCTTCAGCAGGGGTACCGGGAACCGTATTCAACCGATTGAGGTTGAAGAGATGATCAATGGGCCGGACGTAAGGCGTGTAGAAAATCGCATTGGGAAAACTCTCAGCAAGACCGGGGGTAGCATAGCTGATCAATTCTGGAGGGAGTCCGATGGGTCGCGGCGGGTTCAGAACCGTGTAGTTGCCCTTGGTGAGGTCATTGACGAAATCGACGAAAACACGAAGCTGCTTGAAGAACTCGACTTCGCTCAGCGGTTTGCGATTTGGTGGCCTCCCCTCCAAGCCGACCAACACGGCTTTGAAGAGCGACTTGACGGCGTTGCGGGCTTGAAAGGAGGCTTGAAAATTCTGGAGGCTGCGGGTTTCAAGGGTCGTCTCGAAGGTGAATTCCGTGAGAAAAACCGCCAGCAGGGCGAGGACGACGAGGGTGACGAGCAGGGCGATCCCGGAGCGAGAGCGGAGACGGGTAGCGTAGGCAACCACGGGAGCATCCGGGGGTCGGGTGCCCCCGTGCGGAATCAGGAGCAGCCGCTGGTGGCCCCGCAAGACGCGCATTTCAGGCAGGAACCGTTGCGGACCATCGTGAACTGACCGCAGGTGGTGCAAGACTCACCCTCGTAGCCCTTCATGCGGGCTTCCTGCACCAAGTTAGCCTGCGAACGCCCAACCGCCTGCCACGTTGCTCCACCGCTTTCGTCGGCATAGCTCAACTTGGCCGTGCTGCTGGCGCCAAGCACCGCGACATCAACATCCTCAATGCCAGAGCCTCCAAAATTCGCCGCCGCAAAGCTTGAGTCTTCCTGCTCCTCCAGAAACTTCTCGGACTCCTGCTTGCTGAGGGTGCGTTCCGAAATGACCTGCTCGCCTTCAAACTCCGGCTCGCTCTGCCCCTTGAGGTGGGTTTCACTCGCTCGCAAGTCGTCTGGAGAGACGTGCGCAAGGTCGTGGCGACCGAGGTAGTTGATGGCGAGTTCGCGGAAGATGTAGTCAATGATTGACGTGCTCATCTTGATGGTGTCGTTGCCCTGCACCATGCCGTTTGGCTCAAAGCGCGTAAACACGAAGGCGTCCACGAATTCCTCCAGCGGAACCCCGTGCTGCAAGCCCAGCGAAATGGCGATGGCGAAGCAGTTCATCAGGCTCCGGAAGGCTGCGCCTTCCTTGTGCATGTCCACAAAGATTTCGCCGAGTGTGCCGTCCTGATAGTCTCCGGTGCGCAGGTAGAGTTTATGCCCGCCGATGACGGCTTTCTGCGTGTAGCCTTTGCGGCGGTGTGGCAGGCGGCGACGTTTGGCAAGGTAGCGGTGGATGATTTTTTCCGCCACGCGCACTTGCGGGGACTGCGCGGGCAATAACTCCTCATCCTCCAAGTTGTCCCACACTTCGTCTGCAAGTCCGGTGTTGAGCGGCTGGCTGAGTTTGGAACCGTCGCGGTAGAGCGCGTTGCACTTGAGCGCGAGTTTCCACGACATCTGGTAGGCGTCCTTGATGTCCGAAACATCCGCGTGGCTCGGCAGGTTGATCGTTTTGGAAATGGATCCGGAAATGAACGGCTGGGCGGCCGCCATCATGCGAATGTGCGCTTCCGGAGCGATGTAGCGTTGTCCGCGCTTGCCGCACTTGTTTGCGCAGTCGAAAACCGAGTAGTGTTCCGGCTTGAGATACGGGGCCCCTTCAACGGTCATGGTGCCACAAATCGCATCGTTTGCCGCCTCGATTTCCTTGTCACTGAAGCCCAAATGTCGCAGGAGGCTGAACTGGTAATCGCTCAACTGCTCTTCGCTGAGGCCCAGTCCGTTCTTGCAAAACTCGTCGCCAAGCGTCCAGCGGTTGAACACAAACGAAATGTCAAATGCAGTGGGCAGTTGGGCTTCCACACTCGCCAGCGCCTCGTCCGTGAAACCCTTCTCGCACAAGGATTCGGAGTTGATGCACGGGGTGCCTTTGAGGGTGCCGCGTCCCTTGACGTAATGGGTGATGTCCTGCACCTCGGATTCACTGTATCCCAGCTTGCGGAGTGCCGGAGGAATGGATTGGTTGATGATCTTGAAGTAACCGCCCCCGGCGAGTTTCTTGAACTTCACGAGTGCAAAATCGGGTTCGATTCCGGTGGTGTCGCAATCCATCAACAAACCGATGGTGCCGGTCGGTGCGATCACTGTGACCTGCGCGTTCCGGAAGCCATGCTTTTCGCCCAGCTTGAGGGCACGGTCAGAATCCTCCTGCGCAGCCCGCAGCAAATCAGGGGGACAGTGTTGGCTGTCAATGCCCATTGGCTTCATCATCAACCCCTCGTACTCACTGTCGGCCACCCGGAAGGCGGCACGGCGGTGGTTGCGTAGCACACGCAGCATGGATGCTCGGTTACGTTCGTAGCCAGGGAACGAACCAAGTTCCTTGGACATTTCCGCCGAAGTTGCATAGGACGTTGTGTGCATGATCGCCGTGATCGCCCCGCAGATGGCCAGCGCCTGCGGCGAGTCATACGAAATGCCGTTGACCATCAGGTAGGTGCCGAGGTTCGCATAACCAAGTCCGAGCGTCCGGAATTCGTAGGACAGTTCGGCGATGCGCTTACTCGGAAACTGCGCCATCAACACACTGATTTCCAACACAATCGTCCAAAGTCGAGTGCCGTGACGGAATTTCTCGATGTCTAGCTCTCCAGTTTCCGGATCCCGGAATTTGAGCAGATTCAACGACGCAAGGTTGCAGGCTGTGTCATCAAGGAACATGTACTCGCTGCAAGGGTTTGAAGCCCGAATCGGGCCATCGGCGGGGCAGGTGTGCCACTCGTTGATGGTGCTGTCAAACTGCAAGCCCGGGTCGGCAGAAGCCCACGCCGCATAGGTGATCTGCTCCCAGAGTTCCTGTGCCCGCAACACTTTGCAGGGCTGGGGATCGCGTTCCCCGTTGCTGGCTTTCACCTTCTCAGTGCGCCAGTAGAGTGGCCAGTCACCGTCCGACTCGACCGACTGCATGAACTCGTTGCTCACGCGGATCGAGTTGTTCGCATTCTGTCCGGAAACGGTCTGGTACGCCTCAGAGTTCCAATCGGTGTCGTACTCGTCAAAGGCCACGCTGGTGTAGCCCTGCTTGGCGAGATGGATGATACGCTCAACGTAACTGAAGGGCATTTGTGCCCGCTGTGCCGCTTTGATCACCTTGCGGAGGTCGCGGTTCTTTTTCGGATCAAATTTTTCCGAATCGTCACTCCAACCGTGAATGGCGGCGAACAGTTCGTTGATCAACTCTCGGAGCTTCTTTGATCCAGCCACCAGCGCGGCGACCTTTTGCTCCTCCTTCACCTTCCAGTTGACGAATTTTTCAATGTCCGGATGATCCACGTCAAGGCAGACCATTTTCGCAGCGCGGCGCGTGGTGCCTCCAGATTTGATCGAACCGGCAGCGACATCACCGATCTTAAGGAAGGACATCAACCCGGAAGAAACTCCGCCTCCCGAAAGCGGTTCGTCGTCGCCGCGAAGGTCGGAGAAATTGGATCCAGTTCCGGAACCGTACTTGAAAAGCCGCGCCTCGCGGGTCCACAAGTCCATGATGCCACCTTCGCGCACCAAATCGTCGCTCACGGACTGGATAAAACAGGCATGCGGCTGAGGATGCGTGTAGGCGTCTTCGGAACGTGTGACTTTTCCAGAAACGGGATCGACGTAGTAGTGACCCTGCGCTGGCCCAGAGAGGCCGTAGGCCCAGTTGTGTCCGGTGTTGAACCACTGTGGCGAATTCGGTGCTGTCATCTGTTGGGCCAGCATGTGGCACAGTTCATCGTAGAACACACGGGCATCCTGCTCGGAATCGAAATAGCCGTGTTTGAAACCCCAGTAGGTCCAGCAACCTGCGAGTCGGTGGAAGACCTCGCGTGCGTCCGTTTCGGAAGTGGAACGCTCGTCGTCGGAAAGCTTGGACTGCTTGGCCTGATCCGGAAGCGAGGGCTGCAGCCAAGCCGGAATGCCCTTTTCTTTAGCGGATTTACGGTATTTGGGGATGCCCGCCTTGCGGAAATACTTCTGGGCCATGATGTCTGTGGCCACCTGCGACCACTGCTTGGGCACCACCGCCTTGTCCCATCTGGAGACCACGGTGCCGTCAGGGTTGCGGATCACCGACTCGCGGGTCTCAAATTCCAAGCCCTCGTAGGGACTCTCACCGTCCTTGGTGAAGCGTCGTTGAATTTTCATGGCGGTAGCTCTGTCAAAAATAGCAGTAAAGACCCAAGCCCTTGCCTTCCTTGGCGCACGCTTCAGTCCATGAAGTGGGATTCCTGTGATCCGTCTGGCAAGTCAGCGCCGAGGATGCGTCCCGCATCCCGCGAACCGGCGGAGGTGGCGCCAAGGACGTCTAACAACGCCCGGACTTACCGAATCAACAGAAGAGATTGTCTTTCAATTCCCGAGGTATCGGGGAGAGTGTTAAGCTAGTGGAATTGGTTTTGGAAAGCAACCGGAAAGATTTGCAGTCATTTCAATTCCAACAACGGAATTAACTGAAATCACAGCATAAAATTTTTCAAAAAAACGTCACAACTTCTCTAACCTGAGACTTCCCATGGCAAAAAATGCCGGGGAGTCTCTTGCAAGTCACGTTCCTTATGCCATCGACCCCGACAACTCTCCGCACACTTTATCTGCATTTCCCGTTCTGCGCCCGCATCTGTCCATTTTGCGCCTTTGCTGTGCGCAAGGATCGTCCGGAGGTTCACGATGCCTATGGGGCCGGACTGCTTCAGGAATTGCGGTTGCGACTGAACCCAGCAGCCGAACCGTTGGCGCTGGATGCGCTTTACTTGGGCGGAGGCACCCCCTCCCGGATGACGGTGGCTGAACTGGAACGCTTGTTTTGCGGACTGCGGCAGGAATTGACGATTGCCCCGCATGCCGAAGTTGCTTTTGAACTGAATCCGGAGGATGTTGACCCCAACGAACTCTCTGGACTCCAAGCGCTTGGCATCACCCGGCTCAGCCTCGGCGCGCAGAGTTTTCATGACGAAACGCTGAAGCGCTTAGGGCGGATTCACAATGCCCGCCAACTTCGCAAAGCATTGGAAATCATTCAGGATTCCGGTTTTCAAAACTGGAACCTCGACCTCATGTTCGGAGTTCCGGGACAATCCCACGCGCAGTTTCTGGAGGATGTGGAGGAGGCGCTACACTGGCAACCCACCCACGTTTCGCTCTATGGGCTGGAGGTTCACGACGCCACTCCCTTTTCACGAGATAGGGAAATTCAAAGCTGGGCGGAAGGACACCACCCGGAATTCACGGAAATGTACCTTGCCGGAGTGGAACGCCTCGAAGCCACTGGGTTGCAGCAATACGAGGTTTCCAACTTCGCCCGCCCCGGAAGTGTGGGTCGGCAAAATCTACGAGTCTGGGACGGGGAACCGTACCTTGGACTGGGCACCGGAGCGCATTCCTTTGTCAAGGGTTCGCGTTGGGGAAATTTGCGGGCGTTGCAGCGTTATCTTGATGCTGTGAATTCAGCAACACTTCCAGAAGCTTTCCGGGAAACGCCAGATCGCCCCCAGCAGGCCAGCGAGTGGCTGATGCTCCAGTTGCGTCGGGTTGCAGGTCTCGATCTGGAGGCTTGGCGCGAACACTTTGAGATCGCGCCGCCGCTTCCGAATCAGTTGTTGGAACGGCTCCATGCCACAGGAAAAGCCCTCTGGAACCCGCCCCATTTGCGATTGACGCCCTCCGGATTTCTGCTGGCAGACGGCATCACCGCGCAACTGCTGCCCTGATTCTGAGAACAGATCGACACCTGCACCAACTTCCAGCAAACTGGTTTGCACATAAATCCAAGGAAAATCAAGAGAGGAACGTATGGAATTACAGAAGGATCGCTTTCGGTTGGACGGCAAAACCGCACTGATCACTGGCGGGGCCAGTGGCATTGGCTTGGCAACGGCTACAGCGTTTGCCAACTCTGGCGCGGCAGTCGCGCTTGCCGACATCAATGCGGACACCCTCGCTGCTGCGGTCACTCAATTACGAGACTCCGGACAGCAAGTGAGCAGCGTTGCAATGGATGTGTCCGATGAGGATTCCGTGGTGCAAGGCATTGCGCAAGTCCAAGAGGAGTTGGGGGTGCTGGAGATTTTGGTCAACAGTGCTGGCACAGGAGCGCGTATGGAAGCCACAGAACTTCCGCTGTCTCGCTGGCAACAGGTCATGGCTGTCAATTTGACCGGAAGCTTTCTCTGTTCAAGAGAGGCCGCCAAGGGCATGCTGAAGTCCGGAGGAGGAGCCATCGTCAATGTCGCATCCATCATGGGTCTGGTGGGAGGCGGTGTGTACCCAAATCCTGCCTACCAAGCCAGCAAAGGCGGAGTGGTAAACTTGACGCGCACCCTTGCCTTGGATTGGGCCCAGCGGGGGATTCGCGTCAACGCCGTGGCGCCGGCATTTGTGTGGACTCCGTTGACAAAAGCATTATTGGAAGAACCCGGCATGGAGGAGGCCTTGCTCGCCCGCACACCAATGGGCCGCTTGGTGGAGCCGCAGGAGGTTGCCGATGCTATTCTTTTTCTTGCCAGTGCAGCATCTTCAATGATCACAGGCCACACCCTTCCTGTAGATGGCGGCTGGGTGGTGCAGTGATGTTTGGAGTTTTGACCCCGGGAGGACGAAACAGGGGGCTTTCCTTCAGAATCCCTACAAGCGAGATTTCCGCAGAAAAACCCACAAAAGACTCGCCTTTCCACGGTGAATGTGATCTTTTTAGGAGTTTGATTTTCACCAAAGACTTTGGGCAAAGGCAGTTGATGGACACAGGGGGAAAGCAGCGCAAGGGCAGCGGTTTCCGGAAACCACGCGGCAAGGTGCGCGGACGCATCGTGGATGCGAAGGTGCGGGCGGAGGTGCGGGAACTGCTAGGAAACCTGCCGCGCCAACGCGATTTGCTGATCGAGGCACTGCATAAAATTCAAGACGCCAAGGGGCATTTGTCGGCAATGTACCTCGTGGCGCTGGCTGACGAGTACCGCCTTTCACACACTGAGGTTTATGAGGTGGCGACCTTCTACCACCACTTTGATGTGATCAAGGAAGGGGAAACGCCTCCACCACCGCTGACCGTGCGCGTGTGTGATTCCGTGTCCTGCGCAATGGCCGGAGCCGCTGGTTTGATTGACGAGCTCCAGCAATCCCTCGGCGAGGGCGTCCGGGTGCAACCCGTTCCCTGCGTGGGACGCTGCCAACATGCTCCGGTTGCCGTGGTCGGCCAGAATCCCGTGGACGAAGCCACACCGGAAGCGGTGCAGCAAACCGTTGTGTCCGGAACCATCCGACCCACCCTGCCCGCTTACCAAACCTACGCGCAGTATCGCGCATCCGGAGGCTATCGGAGGTATCAGGAATGTCTTGCAGGCGAACGCACTCCGGAAGCGGTGGTTGCCGAGTTGAAAGAAGCTGGACTGCGCGGCATGGGCGGCGCGGGCTTCCCGACATCCACCAAGTGGGAGATTGTGCGGGGCTTTGAGGGGCCGCGTTTGCTGGCGCTCAACATTGACGAAGGCGAACCCGGAACCTTCAAGGATCGCTTTTGCATGGAAAGCGAACCCCACCGCTTCTTGGAGGGAACGCTGATCGCGGCATGGGCCGTGGGCATCGAATCGGTCTATCTCTACCTGCGGGACGAATACGCCGCCAGCCGCGAAATCCTCAGCCGCGAACTTGCCGCACTGCAAGCAGACCCTCCGGGAGCGTTGCCCGACTTGCACCTGCGGCGCGGCGCGGGCGCGTACATCTGCGGGGAGGAATCCGCGATGATTGAATCCATCGAAGGCAAACGCGGGATGCCCCGGCTGCGTCCCCCTTACGTTGCGGAAGTCGGACTCTTTGGGCGACCGACACTGGAACACAACCTCGAAACGCTGCACTGGATTCCGGAAATCCTTGAAAAAGGCGGGGCGTGGTTCGCCTCGCACGGGCGCAACGGACGCAAGGGCTTGCGGGCGTTTTCGGTGAGTGGACGGGTCAAAAACCCCGGAGTCCACATCGCCCCGGCAGGCACCACCATGCGCGAATTGATAGACGAATTCTGCGGAGGGATGCAGGACGGTCACGAATTCTACGGCTACTTCCCCGGAGGCGCGTCCGGCGGGTTGCTGCCCGCGTCGCTCGGAGACGTGCCCCTCGATTTTGGCACCTTGCAGGAACACGGCAGCTTCATTGGCTCTGCCGCGATCATCGTGTTCTCGGACAAGGACCGCGCCCGTGATCTGGCCACCAACGCGATGCGCTTCTTCCGACACGAATCTTGCGGGCAATGCACCCCCTGCCGTGTGGGCACCGCCAAGGCGATTCCCCTGATGGAAAAACCTAGCTGGGACAAACCTCTGCTGGAAGAACTTTCCCGGACGATGGAGGACGCTTCCATCTGCGGGCTTGGCCAAGCCGCTCCCAATCCCATCCGCACGGTGGTCAATTACTTCTCTGAGGAGATCAACTGACATGGACAGTTTCCCGACTAAAATCGTCCGCTTTGAGTTGGACGGCAAGAGCATCGAAGCGCTTCCGGACGAGACCATCCTGCAAGCCGCCCAGCGCACGGGCGCGGAAATTCCGCACCTCTGCTACAAGGACGGCTACCGTCCGGACGGCAACTGCCGCGCCTGTGTCGTGGAGATTGACGGCGAGCGCGTTTTGGCTCCCTCCTGCTGCCGGAATCCCACAGAGGGCATGAAGGTCAACAGCCAAAGCGAACGCGCACGGCATTCGCAGAAAATGGTGGTGGAACTGCTGCTTGCAGACATGCCGAAGCAAAGTCAGTCGCCCTACACGCAACGCTCGGAACTTGATGTTTGGGCGGAAAAACTCGGAGTCACACAACCTCGGTTTGCAGGGCGCTCTCAGCCTGCTCAGGATGTTTCGCATCCGGCGATTACGGTGCAGTTGGACGCTTGCATCCAATGCACACGCTGTGTGCGGGCCTGCCGCGAGGTGCAGGTCAACGATGTGATTGGTTATGCGAATCGCGGCGATCACTCCGCCATTGTTTTTGACCTCAACGATCCGCTGGGAGTCAGCACCTGCGTGGCCTGCGGTGAGTGTGTGCAGGCGTGTCCAACCGGAGCCTTGATGCCTGCGGGAAACGTGGGACTGGAGGTTCCGGACAAGACCGTCGAATCTTCGTGTCCGTACTGCGGGGTGGGCTGCCTGCTCACCTACCATGTCAAGGATAACCAGATTCTGCGCGTCGAGGGGCGCGAGGGTCCGGCCAACAAGAGTCGGCTCTGCGTCAAGGGCCGCTACGGCTTCGGTTACGTCCATCATCCGGATCGCCTCACTCAGCCGCTGATCCGACGCGAAGGCGTGCCCAAAACGGTGGAGCTTTTGAATCCCCGCGATTTCGACAAGGTCTTCCGTCCCGCAACGTGGGAAGAAGCCTTGGACGTGGCCGCCAATGGACTGAAGCGCCTCCGGGACGAACATGGTCCACAGAGCCTTGCCGGGTTTGGTTGCGCGAAGGGCAGCAACGAGGAGGCGTATTTGCTCCAAAAGCTGGTGCGCACCGGCTTTGGCAACAACAACATTGACCACTGCACGCGGCTCTGTCACGCCTCGTCTGTGGTCGCCTTGCTGGAAGGCATCGGTTCCGGAGCGGTGTCGAACCCGTTCACGGATGTCAAGGATGCCGAGGTGATCATGGTCGTGGGGTCAAACACCCCGGTCAATCATCCGGTCGCCGCCACCTTCTTCAAGAACGCGGCGCAGGCGGGCAAGGATTTGATCCTGATTGACCCCCGGCGCATTGAGCTTGCCCGACACGCCTCCTACAGCCTCCAGTTCAACCCGGACACCGACGTTGCGCTCTTCAACGCGCTCATGCACACCATCGTCGAGGAGGGCTTGTGCAACGAGGAGTACATCGCCAAGTACACCGAGGGCTTTGACGCGCTCAAGGAAAACCTCAAGGACTACAGCCCGGAGGCAATGGCCAAGGTCTGCGGCATCCCCGCCACAACCCTGCGTGAGGTCGCCCGGCGCTACGCGACTGCGAAAAACTCCATTATCTTCTGGGGCATGGGCGTTTCCCAGCACATCCACGGCACCGACAACGCCCGCTGCCTCATCGCGCTGGCGTTGATGACAGGCCAGATTGGCCGTCCCGGAACCGGGCTGCATCCCCTACGCGGGCAGAACAATGTGCAAGGTGCTTCGGACATGGGGCTGATCCCGATGGTCTTTCCGGACTACAAGCCCGTGGGCGATCCAGTTGCCAAGCAGTTCTTCGAGGAACTATGGGGCACAACGCTCGATCCTAACCCAGGATTGACCGTGGTGGAGATCACGGAGGAGATGCACAAACGCAACATCAAGGGACTCTACATCATGGGCGAGAATCCTGCGATGTCCGACCCCAACCTCAACCACACCCGCGAGGCGTTGGCGCGGTTGGAGCATTTTGTCATTCAGGACATCTTCCCCACCGAAACCGCAGGCTTCGCGGATGTCATTCTGCCAACCTCCGCCTTCCCGGAAAAGACCGGAACCTTCACCAACACCAACCGTCAGGTGCAGTTGGGACGGCAGGCGCTGGATTCGCCCGGAGAGTCACGGCAAGACTGGTGGATCATTCAGGAAATGGCCAAGCGGTTGGGGCTTTCATGGAACTACAACGGAGCGCCCGCTGTCTTCGAGGAAATCCGCAAGGCCACGCCAAGCATGGCGGGAATCACTTGGGAGCGTTTGGAACAGGACCATTCCGTGACCTATCCCTGCGAAAAGGAAGGCGATCCCGGCGATCCGGTGATTTTCACGGATGGCTTCCCGACTGCAAGCGGACGGGCCAAGTTCGTGCCCGCGAAATTCTCGCAGGCGGACGAGCTTCCGGACAAGGAATTCCCCTTTGTCTTCATTACCGGACGGCAGTTGGAACACTGGCACACGGGCAGCATGACACGGCGGACCGAAACGCTGGATGCAATCGAGCCGGTGCCGGTGATCAGCGTCCATCCCAATGATCTTGCTCAACTGGGCGTTGCAGCCGGAACCACACTCACCGTGCAATCCCGACGCGGCCAACTCACTGCCTTTGCACGGGGAGACCAAGGGGTTCCGGAGGGCAATGTGTACATGGCTTTCGCGTACAACGAAGCCGCCGCAAACCTGATCACCACCGACATGTTGGACCCCTTCGGCAAGATTCCGGAGTTCAAGTTCTGTGCGGTCAAGCTCAGCGCAGGAGGCGACCCCGCTCCCCGGCTGGTGTGAACACCCCGCCGCTGTTAGGGTTTTGCGCCCGTTCCGGGACGGGCAAGACCACCCTGCTCACTAAACTCCTGCCGCTGCTCAAAGCGCAGGGCTTGCGCATTGGCATGATCAAGCACGCCCATCATCAGTTCGACATAGATTACCCCAGAAAAGACAGCTATGAACTGCGCAAGGCGGGGGCGCAGGAAATGCTGGTCGCCTCCCGAACCCGCTTAGCGCTGGTCCGTGAAACTCCAGAGGCTCAAGCAGAACCGAGCCTTCCGGAACTGCTGAAACGACTCAGTCTGGATGAACTTGATCTGGTGCTGGTCGAGGGTTTCAAGTGGGGCGATTTTCCCAAGATCGAACTGCACCGCCCCAGCCTTGGACAATCCCTCTTGCATCCGGAAGTCCCCGGAGTCCTCGCCATTGCGACAGACGAACCCCTCGCCAATTCGCCTGCACTTCCCCAACTCAACCTCAACGCACCTGAAGCGATTGCGGATTTTGTGGTTCAGCATTTCAAGCTTTCTGTCTTGATAGTCCCCGCAAAAAATCAATCTCCGCACAGCTAGCTTGAAAACAAGCTTGTTGAAGCCGCAACTTCCCGGACATTGACGCTTCAGGTTGTGCAGGAATTTCTTGAGAGTGCGGACAAACAAGCCGATGAGTCCGAGCTGGCGCATGTTTAAGAACACAGGCACCGAATCGAGTCGTTGCTGGGTGGGAGCAACCTCGCAGAGTTTGGCGAGTTGTGTGGTGGGAATAAGGCTTTTCAGCAATACCGTAGCAGTCGGCTCTGTTTGCTGGTGTGTCGCGTGAAATATGTCATTCTGAATAGGATCACCTGATGAAAATGACCATGAGCCAACTTTTCAGCCCTTTCACTTTACGCAGCCTGACCTTGGAGAACCGTGTCGTGGTGTCACCGATGTGTCAGTACATTTGCAACGGAGACGGTCAGATGCACGACTGGCACCTGATGCACTTGGGGCAGTTGGCAATGGGTGGTGCGGGCTTGCTCTTCACAGAAGCAACTCACGTTTCTGCCGTGGGGCGCATCTCACCCCGCTGCGCTGGACTCTGGAACGATGCACAGGAAGCCGCGATGAAGCGGGTGCTCGACTTCTGCAAGGCTCACGGCGTGGCCAAAACCGCAATCCAGCTTGCCCATGCTGGGCGCAAAGCCTCCACCCGCCCACCGAACCAAGGGGGCCAACCGCTTACAGGCGCTGAAGGCCGCTGGACTGCACTTGGTCCTTCGCCAGTTCCTTACGCCCCGGACTGGCCGAATCCAGAAGTGCTGGACCGGACGGGCATGAACGAAATCAAAGCAGAGTTTGTGGCGGCCACGGAACGGGCGGCCCGCCTTGGGCTGGACTTGCTGGAACTGCATAGTGGGCACGGCTACCTGCTGCACCAGTTTTTCTCGCCGCTTTCCAATCAGCGGCAGGACGAATATGGCGGTTCGCTGGAAAAGCGACTCAAGTACCCCTTGGAGGTGTTTGATGCCGTGCGGTCCGCTTGGCCTGCCGAGCGCCCGCTGGGCGTCCGGATCAGCGCCGTTGACTGGGTGGAGGGGGGCACCACCCTTGAGGACACCATCAGCTACACCGCCGCACTCAAGGAACTCGGTTGCGATTTTGTGGACATCACCAGCGCCGGGCTTGATTCGCGGCAGCGCATTTCCTTGGGCAAGGGTTATCAAGTGCCCTTCGCCTCGGCGGTCAAGAAAGCGGTGAACTTGCCGGTCATGGCGGTGGGGATGATCATCGAACCACAGCAGGCCGAAGCAATCATCGCCGCTGGTCACGCGGATTTCGTGATGCTGGCAAGGGGGATGATGTACAACCCGCGTTGGGCATGGCACGCTGCACACGAGTTGGATGCGGAAGTTGCCTATCCCGCGCAGTATGCACGCTGCTCCCCCAAGCGCTGGCCGGAAGCCTTCGATCTGATCAAGGAACCCCGGATCGCTTCCGATCAGCGGGTTTGAGTGACGATTCTCGCAACAATGACCGCTTCGGAAACCAGCTTGCTGTGGCGGGCCTTGCAGTGCCTGCTGGAGCCTAACCCGGAGGCCAAGGTGCAAGCAATTCGGCAGCTATGCCAAGCATGGCAGCGTGGTGACTTGTCACTACAACCGATGAATCACGAACCGCCTGAAATTCCCGGACGCCCCGACCTTCCGGAACTGGTCGCGCCACGAGAGTTGCCGAAACGAAAACTTGGTTCTCTCCAAGGACGGGCCGCGCTACTGCACGCCTTGGCCCACATCGAGTTCAACGCTATCAACCTCGCCTGCGATGCGATCTGTCGATTTCCCGGAATGCCCCGCGAGTATTACGCGGACTGGCTCCAGGTGGCGAACGAGGAAGCCCTGCACTTCACGCTTTTGCAACAGCGGCTCCAAGCTTACGATTGCGCGTATGGTGATTTTCCCGCACACAACGGACTCTGGATGATGGCCATGCAAACCGCAGCGGATTTGCTCCACCGCATGGCCTTGGTGCCAAGGGTGCTGGAAGCTCGCGGATTGGATGTCACCCCCGGAATGATCGAGAAATTTTCAGCGCTTGGAGATGAGGAAACAGCGGAAGTGCTGCGCGTGATTTTTCGTGACGAGATCACGCATGTCGCGATCGGCACCCGCTGGTTTCAGCACCTTTGCACCTTGCAAAACTTGGATCCGGAAGCAACTTACTTTCGGCTCCTGAAGCAGTATTTGCGAAATGCGGTGCATGGCCCTTTTCACCGCAGCGCCCGGATGCAAGCGGGGTTCACCGAATCCGAATTGGACCGACTCGAACAAGTCGCAACCTCCGCCTGACGTCTCTCAAAAATCTGCTTGATGACAATCCTACCCCACGTTCTTGGCCAACGTCTAAACCGCCAGTTCCGTCCCGGAGGCAAGGTGTTCTATGGCTGGTGGATTGTTGGTGCCGCCTGCGGAGTGCAGTGGCTGGCGGGGGTGTTGTGGGTCCATTCCTACGGAGCCTACACGGTGCTGCTGCACGAGGAGTTCGGCTGGAGCATGACCGCCCTCTCCGGTGCCTTTGCCCTGACCCGCGTGGAGTCCGGCATTCTCGGCCCACTTCAGGGCTGGATGGTGGATCGCTATGGCCCCCGGATCATCCTCACCATCGGTACCCTGCTGTTCGGTTTGGGTTTCCTCTGGTTCAGCCAGATTGACTCTCTTCTGAGCTTTTACCTCGCCTTTTTCGTGCTGGCACTGGGTGCGAGCTTGGGTGGATTCTTCACCCTGATGGTTGCCATCGTCAATTGGTTTGATCGCCACCGTGCCTCGGCGGTGGCCTTTGCGCAGATGGGTTTTTCCTTTGGCGGTCTCAGCCTCCCACTGTTGGTTTTCGGGTTGGAACGCTACGGCTGGCGAGTGATGGCGATTTTCTCAGGAGTTCTGATTCTGGTGGTTGGGCTGCCGCTGGTGCAACTGATCCACCACCGCCCTTCGCAAATCGGGGAGCATCCGGATGGCATCGCCCCGGATGCGGAGGACGAGCATGGTCACGGTTCCCCAAAAAACCGCTTGCCGTTCACCTGGCAGCAAGCCGTGAAAACCCCATCGTTCTGGCTGCTTTCCGCCGGGCACGGCATTGCGTTGCTCACAGTGTCCACCGTCATTGTCCACACCATCCCCCACCTGACGAACGGATTCGGCCACTCGCTGGCCGTGGCCGGAGTCTGGTTTGGCATCATGACGGGGTTCCAGTTTTTGGGACAGTTCGTTGGCGGACCGCTCGGGGACCGCTTCAACAAGCGGTTCCTCTGCGTGGGGTGCATGGTCGGCCACGGCATGGGGTTGTACCTGCTGACTTATGCGGACAGTCTGCTCATGATCGGAGGATTTGCTGCATTGCACGGCATTGCGTGGGGCATCCGGGGGCCGCTGATGGTGGCCATTCGTGCGGACTACTTTGGTTCCAAATCTTTCGGCATGATCACGGGCATCTCCTCAATGGTCGTGATGATGGGCATGATGAGTGGGCCGATCTTCTGCGGGGTGCTGGTGGACCATTTCGGTAATTACGAAATCGCCTTTTCCCTGATTGCCGGGTCGTCGTTACTCGGCAGTTTGTGCTTTTGGCTAGCCACGCCCCCCCACGCTTCGACTACTTCCCCAACGGGTCTGGCCACCGCTAGTACTGTAAAATAATGCATTTTCAAGACGATGAGATTTCTGCAACGCCCCACGCTGTTGCTCTTCAGCTTCGCCACGGGGGTCGGCATGTTGGAGCATGGGCTGCTCTTACAACTCCAGCCGCAGTGGACCGCGCAAGTTCTGCAAGCCTTTGCGCTGGGGCGGGCTATGATCTCATGAATGGTGGACTGCTGGGGTGATCGGCCTGCTACTGCCCGTTCCCGAAAAATCACCTGCGCTGCCTGCCAGAAAGGCTCCGGGAGCGAGGTTATGCGTCCTCATGGGCGTACGGCTCCGACAGCAATTTTGACGGACAAACCACCTTTCTTCCCCACATCGGCTTTGAGCGACTGGTGGAGGAGTTTGACTTTCCTGCTTCCGCGATCCGTCTCGGTTGGGGATACTCCGATGATGACTTGTTTCGTGTCTGGGAGTCCGTGCTGGATGAAACGCCAGAGCCGTTTTTCTCATCGGCCCTCACCAGCACCAACCACCACCCCTTCAAGGTTCCGGAAAAATAGAAACTTGGCCGTGGAGACAAATACGTGGACCACTACCGTGAGTCGGTTTACTACACGGATGCCATGTTGGGGCAATTACTGAAGCGCATTCAGTCCAAGCCTTGGTACCAAAACACCCTCGTGATCATCACCGCCGATACGTCCAACAATCAACCTCCAGAGTGAACCTTATCTGGAGGAAGGGGAGTCTCCCTTGAACAAAAATCTTCCCGCGTCTTCCAGAACGTGCGGTACCAATTTCAGTGAGTTTAGGGAACTTCACTTCCTTCGCTTCCACGCTGAATCAGCAGCATTCCGGCTATCACTAGTACGACTCCCAAAATACGCTCAAGAGTCAGCGAACGCATCGGCAGTTCGAACCAACCGAAGCGGTCAACTAGCAGCGAAATCAGCATCTGTCCGGAAACGACGCAGGTGAAAAACAAGGCAACCCCCAAGCGCGGAACCAAGATAACCGCTCCTGCTACGAAAATCGCCCCAAAGATGCCTCCCAACCACACCCACCACGGCGCAGCCCAGACAATCCTAGGATCCGGGATGCTCCGGATGACGAGCAGCGTGAAGGCCAAAATCACGACCACACTGATGCCAATCGAAAAACTTGCACCCCAGTAGGGACTGCCGAGCCTACGACCGATCCAGGCATTGATGGGGGCTTGTAACCCCAAGCCTGTGCCAAGCAGGACCGCTGTGAGGAGGAGAGGCCAGTTGATCAGATTCATAACCGTTCGCGGGATTTTGAAGTGTTGTGATTCGAGCGGGGTATGTGTTCAGAGGGAGGCAGTCTGCCCCGTTCCGACCCTGATCTGCCTGGCTGGTCGTCACCTGATCCAGCTGATGATCAGAGAGGCGACACCCTCTGAACGCTTACCATTCGACAGCATCGTTATTGAGAAGGCAGGCTTGCACCATGCCGCCAGCATCAGCATACTGGTACAGCTTAAATTGCGTTGCGCCAGCAAGGTGGCGCAGACCATTTTCTTGCATCGTAGCCCCATTGAGCAGGGAGGGCAAGGCGGTTGTCATGAATGGGAATGAAGCGTCACTTCTAGGCATCATGAGCGCTTCCACTACAGAAAAAACGTTAAATTTGGAAACAAATCGACGACTCCAAATATGTTTACATCATGAAACTCTCCTGCGGAATCTCCGTTGAGACTCAAGGAAATCCGGACCATCCGGCACTGGTTTTCTTGCATGGCGTGGGCACCGACGGCACAGCATGGCAACCGCAATTGCGGGCGTTCGCCGATGAGTTTCGGGTGATTGCTTGGCACATGCCCGGCTATGCCGATTCGGACCCGCACGCACCCTTGACATTTCCGGACCTCGCCACGGATTTGGGCAACGTGCTGGACAATTTAGAAATCGAAGCCGCTCATATCATCGGGCATTCCATCGGAGGAATGGTCGCCCAGCAGTTCGCAGCCAGCTTTCCCCAACGTGTACATTCGCTCACACTTTCGGCGACCAGTCCAGCTTTTGGAAAGCCTGACGGCGAGTGGCAACAGGAATTTGTGCGCAAACGACTGGAGCCGCTGGAAGCCGGGAAGACCCTGGCTGACCTCGCACCAAAAATGGTCCAAGAGTTGACCGGAGACACCCCTGATCCTGTGGGAATATCGCTGGCATTGCACAGCATCCAGGCAGTTTCCAATGCAGCTTTTGCTGCGGGAGTGCGCTGCATCGTCGGCTTTGACCGACGCGACAATCTCCCGCATTTGACGATGCCCGTCCTCGTACTTTCCGGGGCGCAGGACAGCAACGCCCCTGCTGCGATGATGGAAAAAATGGCTTCCAAAATTCCGGACGCCCGTTACGTTTGCCTCGATGGTGTGGGGCATCTTGGAAATCTGGAGAATCCGAACGCCTTCAACCAAACTCTGCGTGATTTCTTCGCAACCCTAAAATCATGAACTGCACGAACTGGATCGAAAAACACGCGGATTTTGTCCCCGACCGCATTGCTCTGCGCTTTCTGCCCAATCCGGATGCTCCGGCGTGGGAGTGGAGCTATGCCGATTTTGCAGGACGTGTGCGCAAGTTAGCGCGGGGGCTCCGGCAGGAATTGGGAATCGGACGCGGAGACCGCATCGCCTTTCTCGGCTACAATCACCCAGACATGCTCGCGCTGCTGTTTGCCTGCGCCCGGTTGGGGGCGATCCTCGTTCCGCTCAACTGGCGTCTCGCGCCTGCGGAACACGAGTACATTTTACGCAACGCCGGGGTGAGCGCAGTCGTTTGCGAGCAGGATTTTCTGAAACATGCCGAACACTGCCAAGCCGCGCTGCCCGAAAACCGCTGGGTGGCCTTGGGTTTTACGCAGGAAGGCTGGGTGCAATTCAATGCCCTACTGGATTCCGGCAACGGAGACGACGCCAACCCGGGCATCCGCCCCGAAACTCCACTGTTGCTCGTGTACACCTCTGGCACCACCGGACGACCCAAGGGTGCGGTTCTCACACAGGAAGCCTTGTTTTGGAACGCACTCAACAGCGTTCATCTGCACGACTTCACCAGTCAAGATCATGTCCTCTCGGTTTTGCCGCACTTTCATGTCGGCCCACTCAACATCCAAACCACTCCCGCACTTTACGTTGGAGCAGAACAGACGCTGACCCCCAAGTTTGACCCCGGACTGGTGCTGCGGCTTATTCAGGAACTGCGACCCACGCTGCTGCTGTTTGTCCCCGTGACCATGCAAGCACTTCTGCAGCATCCGGATTGGGAAAGCACGGACCTCTCCAGCTTGCGAATGATCGTGACCGGATCATCCGTGGTGCCCATCAACTTGATCGAGGGCTTTCATCAACGTGGAATTCCAGTCGGACAGGTGTATGGCTCCACCGAAACCTGCCCCATTGCTGCGGTGTTGCGCAGCAAGGACGCCTTCCGAAAAATCGGTTCGACTGGCAAACCCGCCCTGCACTGCGAGGTGCGTGTGATGGACGAAGACAAGAACGAGGTTCCGGATCACATGCCCGGTGAATTGTGGGTGCGAGGGCCAAACGTGATGCGCGAATACTGGGGCAACGCAGAGGCCACTGCTGAGGTATTCCGGAACGGCTGGTACCGCAGTGGAGATGTGGGCTACCGTGACGAAGACGGTTTTCTCTTCATCCACGACCGCAAACGCGACATCATTATTTCCGGCGGTGAAAACATTTACCCCGCCGAGATCGAAGGCACTCTTAACGAGCATCCGGGGGTGGTCGAATCCGCCGTGGTCGGTCGGGAAGACGCGCAGTGGGGTGAGGTGCCTGTCGCCTTCATCATCACGCGCTCTCCAGAAACTGCCACCCCGGAAGCTCTCAAGGCGTACCTCCAGCAGCGGCTTGCCCGCTTCAAGCACCCCAAGGAATTCCGCTTCCTCGCTACCTTACCCCGCAACACGATGGGCAAGGTGTTGCGCTACGAACTGCGTGCGTTGGCTCTGGAGTCTGTAGATTCCTGAGCGTCGGATTTCGCATCGGACTTGACTGCCCCGTTCGTCTCTTCCACACTTTTGGGTTGATTCTATTTTGCTTGATTTACATGGGCTATGCGCCCGACATTTCAGGCAATCAACCTGACAATGTTTTGCTTACTATGCCAACTTCGATTCCTTCGTTACGAGGAGTTTACACCGCCGCCCTCACCCCGTTTACTGCAGCACTGGCCCCAGATTTGTCACGACTTGCCGAGCATTCCCAATGGCTGCTCGACGGAGGTTGTGACGGAGTGGCCCTGCTCGGCAGCACAGGTGAGGCAAACAGTCTGACCGGACCACAACGGGAGTCGGTGATCCAGATGGCGGCTAAGCGCTTGCCTGTCGAAAAACTCATGATTGGCACCGGCTCCTGCTCGTTTCAGGATGTGGTGCAGCAAACGCAAATGGCGGTAAACCACGGGATCTTTACCGTGTTGGTGTTGCCACCGTTTTACTACAAGCCGGTTTCGGATGAAGCGCTGCTCCGCTTCTTCACTGAGCTTGTGAATGCGGTCAACGAACCCCGGCTCCGGATCATCTTCTATCACTTTCCACAACTCACGGGCGTGCCGTTCAGCCTTGATTTGCTGAAGCGGCTCAAGCAGGAGTTGGGGGCTGTCGCAGCAGGCATCAAGGACAGCTCAGGGAGTTGGGAAAACATGTCCGCAGTGTGCCGGGTAATTCTGGATTTTTCCGTCTTTGCGGGTACCGAAAAATTCCTACTCGATATCCTTGAATGCGGCGGAGTGGGTTGCATCACCGCGACTGGAAACGCACTGGCCCCCGGCTGCCAAGCCGTGTACTCCGCATGGACTTCCGGAAACGCAACGATCGCTCGTGCCGAGCAGGACAAGCTCACCGCACAGCGACTGGCAATTCAGGAGTACCCTCTCGCGGCGGCACTCAAAGGGATTTTCGCGCAACGAACCGGAGACGACGCCTGGAACCGGATGCTGCTGCCTTTCTTACCGTTGGCTCCGGAAGTTGCACAAACTCTGGTAGCGAAACTCAAATCGTTGGGCGCAGAATTGCCCTGAGTGGAAGGCTAGGTTTTTGGCGGGGCGCAGTCAGGCGGAGGATTCCACCACACCCAGTATTCCTTGAACCTAGTGAGGATGTGGGTGCCACGCGAAACGATTTGCAGTAGCAGATAGATTCCATAGGCGAGCAATACGACCTCATAGTCGAGCTCAAAAAACTCGCAGGGCAACACTGCCAGCACGACGAGTCCGGCAAAACGATCCGGCAAAGGCTGGATGCGGTCAAAAAACACGCCCTGCATGGACTTGAGGATGAAGTCTCCGGCATAAAAACTGACGACCAAAAAAGGAATCGCCCAGTGCAGACGCAAGTAGAGGCAGACTCCGAGCAAAAGCGATCCGGTGAGGGTGAATTCGATGAAATTCCGGGGGAGGGCTTCCAACCGCTGAAAACTTCCGAACACCGTGAAAAAGCAACTTGCGGAAAATCCACCAATGATGAGCAGGTACGCGGGCTGCCCCAGCAGGATCGGAGTCTGCCAGAACTGGAGTCCGGAGGGGTTCGCGCAACTGAGCATCACTGCAATCACTAAGATCACGCCCTCCAGTGAACCGATGGGGCCGAAATACAACTGCTTGCGGATTTGCTGCTCCACATAGGTGACGGCAAAGGCAAGGCAGTTGAGCCAGATTATGACAAGGAAGAGTGCTCCCAATTCAATTTCAAGGATGCGGAAGCTCAGGTAGATTACGATCAACCCGTTGAAGACATCGCTGTAATGATCTAGGATTTCCCCCAGCGGAGAACTGGTTGACGTCACCTTAGCCTGTATACCGTCAAAGTGGTCGAACACCACATACCCCCAAACCACACCGGCGGCGCTGAGGGCATGACCTGCACTCAATTCTTTCGTGTTCAAAAAACTAATGAACCCCCCCCACATCAAGACTATAGAAAACAGAGTCAGGAAGTTGGCAGGAATCCCAAGAGGAACCAACTTGTGAAGTGGAGTAAAAATATATTTATTCAGCAGTGGCAATAACACCGATTCATCAACACAATTGTAATGATATTCGTTCATAAATTTTTTGCCTCATTGAATCCAATAAATATAGCCATTAAACTTGTTTCATCATTTAGTGTACTTTTATTATTTCTGATTATTTTCCAAGTATTTCGGTCTCTTACCCTTGTTTTGTATTACGATCTTTTTCAGGAACTTAGCTTTCAGGAAATCGTTCAGAGTTTTGTGCTAGGAATCCGTTTTGACCTTTCCGTCATCAGTGTTTTCCTAGGGGTTCCTCTACTCTTGTTGATCCTTCCCTTCCGATTTTCGGATCAGTACTTCTACCAAGTCTTGTTTCACACCATCATCTACTTGGCCCTGCTCGGATTCATCATTTTCCTTGCAGCCGATTTGCTCTACTTCAGCTATGTCAAGCGGCATATCACCAATGAAATCATCTTCTTACTCAATGACATGGATTACCTGCTTTCTGAAGCGAAAGCCAACGGAACCAGCTTGGCTGGCTTGCTCCTGCTGGCATTGCTAGGGTACCCCCTCTACCTAAGATTCACCAGTAAATACCACCGTCCCCAGCGGCATTCCATGCCTGCCGTTGTGCTCCTTTTCCTGTTGTTGGTCACAATTGCAAGAGGGGGATTCCAAATGAAACCCCTCTCGGTTGTTGATGCCTACCAACATGGGAACAGTGCAATGGGGAACTTGGCATTGAATGGTCTTTTCACCGCATCCAAATACAGCATAACGAGCGAGTGGGTGCAACGGAAGGAGCAACAGTCTGAAAATTATGCATCAGTGTTAGGGTTCAACAATCCAGCGAATCCCGAATTTCCATTTGAAATAAAACGAGCGAAAAAATTTCCAAGAACAAAAGCAAAGAATCTAGTGATTTTGATGGTCGAAAGTTTGACTACAAAATATGTTGACTCGCTTGCAAACAACAACTACAAAGTCACACCAAACCTAGATCGTTTGGTCCATGAAGGAGTTTCCTTTGTCAATTTCTTTGCCAGTGGACAACGTAGTGTGGACGGCATTCAGTCTATTGTCACCGGGGTGCCCCCCTTGCCCGGAATGCCGAACATCACTTCTCTTTCCGCGAACTATTCACGGCTCGCTAAACTTGCCGAGACCAATGGCTACCAGCACATTTTCATCACGACAACACATCGGGAATCTTTCTACCTGGACGCGATTGCCGCTGCCGCTGGATTTTCTGAGTATTATGGGAAGGAGGACTTTCCGATAATATTAGATTATCCAAATGACCGGGATCGCTGGGTTGGCTGGGATTATGAAGCACTCATGTACCTGCTCCAACAGATTGAGGAGATGCAGGCCCCCTACTTTGCCTTTGTGAACGCAAGTGCAGACCATACTCCCTTTGTGGAATTGCAACCCCCCTTCAATCAGTACGAGCATGGCAGCGACACCGAAGGGGGCTACCTCAACATGCTGCATTACACGGATTGGGCAATCGGGGAGTTTATCGAAAAATTCAAGCGACGCAAGGACTTTGACGACACCATCTTCATGATCACAGCGGACCATGCTCTTGCCCACTTTCAGAGCAACGATCCTTACGCTCGGTTCCGTGTCCCGCTGATCGTTTATGCTCCCAAACTCATCAAACCCCACAGTTCCCAGAAGTTCGGGGCGCAAACCGATCTGCTGCCCACCATCATCAACCTGCTCGATCTGGAGGGGTCTTATGCGACCATCGGTAGGGATCTTTTCCAGCCGAATCCGGGGTTCGCCGTGGTCAAGGATGGCGCCTTGGTCAACATCTTCACCCCACAGGGTTTTCTCCAGCACTCCCTCAAGCAAATCGTGGACAAACAATTGACGAGGGAAGACCCTTCCGGAAGCACCCAAGCGGGCTTGGAAAAAAAGCTCATCGCTTTTGACCACCTCACCTACCACCTCCTGAGCAAGAACCGCTGGTTCAGCCAGTAGGCACAACACGGAAGTCCCCTTGTTTTGTCATGTTGCCGTTTGCTGGATCTCACCACCATAAACAGTCTCCCCTCCCATGGGAGCAGGCTGGGCAGGGCCGGAAGCTGCGACCTCTGCGGGCCGCTTGCTGTCGGTTTTTGAACAATCCGCCTCAAATTCTCGAAGAACCCACTCGGACCCCTGAATTTTTTAAATTTTCTTGGCCCATTTTTTCCAGTTGCCAAAATTGAACAACTACCGCCAAACGGCAAAGGTTTTTACCAGTAGAATAGAAATTAAAAATTAAGCTTGACAGTGTAGATGATTGCATTGTATATCTCCTAAAATTAGGAGAACCTAATTAGAGGTTCTCTAACTGACCTTCTGTTTGGGTTGGTGGGCTTTAATGAGTAGACAAAAGACTGAAAAGGATAACATGAGAATAATATCCATAATGATTTCATTATTAATGTGTATTGTATTAATCGGTTGTAAACCAGACAGTCTGGAGATTGAAATCTATACATCAGACGTTGAATCAACATCTGATGGTGAAGTTATAGAAGTTCCGCTAAAAGCAACTTTTAGTTTAATGGGGGAGGATAAAGAGAATCAACTTCCGATTGCAAAAAATATTGCTTTGAAGTATATGCCAAGTGATTCAGAAATTGAAATTTCTAAAGGAACCTTTGGTAAAGTTATGACCATAGTTACCAGTATCCCTTTAGGTAGCAAAGTTGCCTTGAATAAGTTTATTCAGCAAAATCCCAGAGTTGCAATGATTGTTGTTGAAAATGAAATGGTTACATTAAAACAAACAGAGACATTGACAAAATTGGATAGTGATTTATCTAAAATGAATTTTATGTTAGGAGCAGAAGTTCCAGCTAAAAATACAACATTCCGTATTGTCAGTGATTCTAAGGGAAAAATCAATGTAAGTGCAACTGCTGTGTTTTCTGAAAAGAAACCTTATCTCCATTTTTCAAAAGATATAAAGAAAAGAACATCAGTTGTAATAGATTTTAAAGGGGGTGATGGTAGTGTTTATAGTGAAATAGCACCAAC
>Ga0209403_10001307_pt1 | contig 32738 bp, 31 predicted proteins | sample ArcticOcean_MG_C_8_FD_187440 | JGI IMG/M metagenome (GOLD analysis project Ga0209403, IMG submission 187440) | Marine microbial communities from western Arctic Ocean - ArcticOcean_MG_CB11_86 (SPAdes) (version 2) | ecosystem: Environmental > Aquatic > Marine > Oceanic | place: Arctic Ocean...
TCCGGCGCATCCTGGATCGCGAAGCAGAACAGCACGCCGCTGAACGCCGCGTATATTGCGCTCCCGATCATTGCGGAGCGCCAGCCGATTACGTCGATCAGTGCTGCGAGCGGAGCTTGTGAAGCGATGGCGCCGGCGCTGCCGATGAAAACCGTCAGCCCGGCGATCATGGCGTATCGCTCGGCAGGGAACCAGTTCACGGCGAGCCGCAGTGTCGTGATCAAGCTCAGGCCTGTCCCGATACCAAGCAGCATGCGACTGGCATAGGCCACCGGCAATGTCGCCGCCACAGCGAATGCGAGTGCTCCAATAGTGCACAGGAGTGCAGATGTCGTGAGAACCCGTTTGGGCCCCCATCGGTCGACCACGATCCCTACCGGGATCTGCACGAACGCGTAGGACCAATAGAAGAATGCCGACAGGTTACCGAGGATTACGGCAGTTGCCGCGAACGAGCGCATGAGGTCCTCGAGCATGGCACTCGGGGCGACTCGCTGGAACGAAGCATAAAAGAAGAATGAAACGCCAAGGCTCCACATGAGCCAAGCTCGAGGTGCAGCTCTTTGGGGTTCGATCATCGCTGTGGCGGCTGTATACGGGCGTGTGGGTGGATCGTCGTCCATATGGACCTGGTCAACATATCACCAACGTATCCCGGCAACTCTCGGCGGCCCTATTCAACCGAGCGTTGGGCGTAGGTCTCACGGATGAAGGCAACTGTGACCAGACTAATCACGCCACACACCACAAATACCAGGAACGCAGTATTGAAAGTTTCGACGGAATACGCGCGGATCCCGTTCTCCATGCGCCCATCCCAACCCAGATCCAAAAGCCAACCGACCAGGACCTGGGAGATCGCGCCGGACGTCATGGTCCCGCAATTGAGAACGCCGACGATCGTCCCGCCGGCCGCGGACGGTGTGGTCTCATTGGCGAGGGCGAAGCCGACGATCATGGTGCCGCTGGCAAGCCCGTTGAGCAGCAGGAGTCCGATGACGATCGATGCGTTGAGACTTGGAACGAAAAGGATGATGAGCCATACCGAAAGTGCCACAACGGCGGCGAAGATCATCATTGGTTTGCGCCGCCCGATGCGGTCCGATATCCACCCCCCGGCGACGGCGCCGAATGCCCAGCCGATCAAGACAATGGACGTCGCGAACGCGGCTGCTGTGCGGTCCAGACCGAATCGGGTCATGATGTAGGCTACGCCCCATAATCCTGCGAACGCGAGCATGGGCGCGCCGTGCGCGGCAAGGTTCAAGGCAAGCAGCCAGGTTTGCGAGCGGCTCAGGACGAGGCGCAACCCGCCCAGCAACCCCAGCGAATCCGGATTGCCGGAGCTTTCCCGGAGACCCGCCCTGAATGATCGATCTCCGGCGCTAGCGACCAACCAGATGCCCATTCCACAGACGAGGGAGAAAAGGGACGCCCACATCACCGCGCCACGCCAACCCGTATAATCGATGGCAGCGGCCAGCGGGCCTTGGGCGCTGATGCCTCCCATCATCCCGACGAACATGGTCAATCCCGTGAGGAATGCGAACCGCCGGATGGGGAGCCAGAGCATCGCAATCTTGAGACAGCTGATGAAGCAAACTCCCGCACCGGCCCCGATCAGCAATCGCCCAAAATATGCCTGAGGCAAGGTGTCGGCAGTTCCAAACAAAAAACTTCCGGCGGCGCCAACGATTGCGGCCGCTGTGAGCAGGCGCCGAGGGCCCCAGTGATCCAGCATGACACCGACGGGGATTTGCAGGCCGGCGTAGGCGTAGAAGTAGAACGCGGACAGATTGCCAAGGATGACACCGCTAACCGCAAATTCGCGCATCAGGTCGTCGATCATGATGCTGGGCGCAACGCGCTGGAAGAATCCGTGGAAGAACAAGGCCGTGCCGAGGCCCCATGCGATCCACGCCCAGGTCTGCCCGCGGTCTACACTTTTATCCGGCGCCAGTGGCTGGGAGTCGCTCACGGGATGGGTTCCTTTTGGGCGACGCCACTACCTGTACCTCTCGTGGCGCGCCGCGCAACAACGATTGAGGCGAGAACCACAGCCCCACCGGCAGCTTGCAGAGGCCCCAGAGCCTCATTGAGGATAAGCCACGCAAGCACTGCGGCGGCCAGCGGCTCAAGCAGGATGACCAGCGAAGAAAAAGCGGATGGTAAGTGCGCAAGGGCATAGGCGATCGCCCCCTGTCCGCCCGCATGCGAGAGCCACGCCAGAGCCAGCAGAATCCCCCAACCGTAGAGAGTTGGGGCAATGAGCGCTTCGTCGGAGAGGATTGCAAGAGGTAGGAGGGCAATAGTCGTCACGAGAGTAGACCACATCATGATGGTCGCTGTGGAGAACCGGGTTCGTAGGTGTTTGACGGTGAGCTGATAGGCGGCCCAGAACATACCTGTCACAACTCCGATCCCATCTCCCATGACATGCGTTCGATCGAGTGCGAAACTGCTGCCGACAACCATGGTGGCGCCGAGAAGGGCAGTCGCCATTGCAAGTAAAAACAGCGGTGTGACGCGTTCCCTGAAGAGGAGCCACGCGCCTAGTGTGACAAAGATCGGCGCCGAATTCGCGAAAAGCGTGGCGTTCGCGACCGACGTGAGCGTAATCGCCCAATGCCACGTCGCAAGATCGCCGGCGAAGAACAGCCCCGCGAGGGCCAGCAGCCACATGTCGTTTCGTTTGGGTGATTGACGCTTGGACTCCCGAATACCCCCGTGGATGTTCTCCGTGGTCATCCAGATAAACAGCACGGGCAGTGCCAGGAAGGTACGATGGAATGCTGTCGCGGTCGGTCCGAGTTCGCTGAGGCGTACGAAGATGGGTGAAAACGCGACGAGCAGGGCGCCCACGACGAGTATCAAGAGGCCGAGACGCGCGGCCCGTAGTTCGGCCATGGGGATACACGAGGCCTCGGTTGGGAAACCAGAAGGTTCAATACTCCGACCACTCCGTCAGTGCCAGCGAATTGCTAAGTCCATCACGCATAGTTCTGGCGGATACCAAAATCGGAATTGGGTGGAGCCGTCCGGTCTTTGGCTTTGCGGCGCGGGCATTTTCAGTATCATGCGGCGCCATGGCAAATGCATATCGAGAGGCGGGCTCAGTGATTGATTCGGATACCGCAGAGCCCACGACGGACCCACCGTCCTATGAGGTGTTCAACGGCGTGGGCCGTGCCGAAATTCTGTTGGTCTGTGATCACGCCAGTAATGTGCTTCCCGCTGCGTACGGAACGCTCGGGATGGATTCAGAATTCATGAGCCGCCACATCGCCTATGACATTGGGGCTGCCGACGTGACCCGAAGAATTTCCCGGGCACTCGATGCGCCTGCCATCATGGCTGGTTACTCCCGCTTGCTCATCGACTGCAATCGGCAGCCAGGTCACACGACATCCATACCCGAGATCAGCGATGGCATCGAAGTCCCGTTCAATCAGGGGATCGACGCGGATGAAATCGAGCGGCGTCAGAGAGCGTACTTTCAGCCGTTTCATGCGGCCGTGGAGGCGGCGCTCGAGCAATTCTCAAAGCGCGGCGTCGTGCCCGCTTATGTCGCCATGCACAGTTTCACGCCTATCATGGATGGTTATGAGCGGCCGTGGCACGTTGGCATCCTGTGGAACGAGGACACGCGGCTTGCGCGGCCGCTCATCGACACGTTGTCGGAATGGCCAGATATCGTGGTTGGCGAGAATGAACCCTACTCTGGGCGTGATCCCGAAGGGTATTCGATCCATACTCATGGCGGCGACCGGGGAATCCCGAATGTTCTGATCGAAGTACGCCAGGATCTCGTGGATACCCACCATGGCGCTGAGCTTTGGGCAGCGCGTATCGGGCAGGCGATATCCAAGATGGTGGAGCGGGACGCACCCTTCAAAATTGAACGTACATAAAGGAGGGGGCATGGCCCTCAAGGAACCCGCATTCATCATCGGAATCGAGGAGGAATATCTCCTCGTTGACCGTGAAACGCGTGACCTTTGTGTAGAGCCGCCGCCGTCGATGATGGCGGACTGCGAGAAACGGTTGACCGGGCAGGTCAGTCCCGAATTCCTCCAGGTGCAGATCGAGGTCGAGACTCGCGTATGCACTTCGATTGCCGAGGCGCGCGCGGATCTTTCGCACTTACGCGCGACCGTTGCCGAAGTTGCCGCGCAACACGGACTCGCGCCCATTGCTTCAGCGACCCACCCCTTCGCCCATTGGCACGATCAAAAGCACACCGACAAGGAGCGATATAACCTCCTGGCCCGAGACCTTCAGGCGCTGGCTTATCGCCTGCTCATTTGCGGTCAGCACGTACACGTCGGGATTGAAGACGAGGACTTGCGCATCGACCTGATGGGCCAGGCACGTTACTTCATGCCCCATCTGCTGATGTTGAGCACATCCTCCCCCTTCTGGGAGGGGATAGAGACGGGATTGATGTCCTACCGACTCAGTGTGTTCGACGGGCTCCCGCGAACCGGCATCCCCGATTTGTTCGACAGTTACGGTGAATATCAGCGACTGGTCAGCCAGATGGTGACAGCGGGCCTCATAGAGGATGCGACAAAGCTGTGGTGGGATGTTCGGCCTAGTGCTCGATTCCCGACCTTGGAAATGCGCATCTGTGACATGTGCACCCGCCTTGACGACGCAATCACCATCGCGGCACTTTACGTGTGCTTGATCCGTATGCTGTTTCGCTTGCGTGCCGGAAATCAGCGCTGGCGGGTCTATCCGCGTACTCTCATTCATGAAAACAGGTGGCTTGCCCAACGGTATGGTTTGAACGGCAATCTCGTCGATTTCGGCAAGGGAGAACTGGTTCCCTATGCGGAGTTGCTGGATGAGATCATCGAGCTTGTCCGCGAGGATGCGGAGCATCTCGGATGCGTCGCCGAGGTAGAGCATGCACGTGAGATTGTGGGGCGGGGGACCAGCGCACAGCGACAGCTGGTAGTTTATCGGGAGGCCCTCGACGCCGGAGCTGATGTTTCCGAGGCGCTTCGGGGCGTGGTTGACTGGCTCATCGAAGAGACAGTAACGGGCGTGGGCGAGCCGCATTAGGACGTTTGTCCTGAGGCTATTCCTCAGTCGGTTCCGGGTGCAAAAGAGACTTTATGGATTCCCCTGCCGGCTGGCCTATATTTCAACCGCACGGTATGACTCAGGTCAGGCCTGCATTCGTACGCACAGGGGTTCGACATGGATGAAAAGACACGTACAGAGCTTGAAGCGGCCGCATTCCGCACGCTCGTGGACCATTTGCGAGAGCGGGCAGATGTCCAGAACATCGATCTGATGAATCTCGCTGGATTCTGCCGGAATTGTCTCTCGAAGTGGTATCGCGCGGAAGCGGAGGGGCGTGGTCTCGACATGACCTACGATGATGCCCGCGAAATCGTCTACGGCATGCCCTATTCGGATTGGAAAACGAAACATCAGGCTGAAGCAACGTCGGACCAGATTGCGGCGTTCGAAAAGGCATCCACGGAGACTCACTCCTAGAGCAGTTCCTCTCGAACAATATTTGCTTTGGACACGGGCCAGCCTGTGGCCAAGCGCTTTAGTTCCGACCCATCTGGGCCCTATCTGTTAGTGAACTGTTAACCATGAGTGACTAACAGTGCCGGAATCGCCAAGTTTCGAGCGGGGAAATCATGAGGCTTCGAGCGATAGTGCCCAAGGCGGCAGGCGCGGGGTTCCTTGCCGTCGCTTCTTTCGCGGGGGCTGCACCAGCCGCGTCAGCATGTCTGATCGTTGAAAACACCGCGACCTATTGGGTCGCTGGCAGAATAGAATCCCGGTTGCGGGACCGCTCCGACTTTCGCCTCGGTGCCGGCGAACAGCAAAGGGTCTGCCTCGACGGCAAGCCGGATGACGACGGCAGGGTTCACTTTGTGCTCAAGAACGCTCTGGCCATGCCCGTATTCACGTGTCGGCCGAAATCTGACACCTACGTGACGATCGCGTCCGAAATGCAGGATGGAAAGACACGGACTTTCGCTGTTTGTGAGTAGACGCACTCGCTCAGCCGGGATGTGAAGTTCACTGCGGCTTTTGCGAGTTATCCGACACGTATGCCCTCAGACATCGTGCAAATTGTGCGAATTGCTCGGATTTGGGACGGCGGCTGATCCCGGTCGACATCTGAACCGATTCCGGGAATAAGCATTGCCCGCTCTAAAATCTTTCTACTGACGGTCGCAGATCGATTTCGAGGGTCCAGGCACTGCGATGTTGGGAGAACAATTCGAAATAGGTTTGGGCGATTGCGTCCGGTGACAACAAGGCGTCGGGGTTGTGGGAACTTTGGTCGCGATGCTGGGCTGCGATGACGCCATCGATGATGACATGTGCAACGTGGATCCCTTCAGGTCCGAGTTCCCGGGCCATGCTCTGGGCCAATGCCCGCAGGCCAAACTTGCCGACCGCAAGATTGACGAAGTTGGCACTACCGCGCAGAGCGGCTGTCGCGCCCGTGATCAAGATCGTGCCCTGTTGTCGCGGAAGCATGCGACGGGCCGCCTCGCGCGCAACCAGGAATCCGCCAAAGCAGCCAATTTTCCAACAATTCTCAAATGCTTCAGCAGAGGTCTCGATAACCGATGATCGGGTGAAGGCGCCAGCGTTGTAGACCACGACCTCAAGCGGGCCGAGATCGTGTTCCACTTGATCGAACAAGGATATGACGGCATCTTCATCGGTGGCATCGGCAACATATCCCTTGGAAATGCCGCCAGTCCGGTTGATCTGTCCGGCCAGATCATCCACGGTCTTCTGTGTCCGCGTCGATACCGCGACCGGCATGCCCGCTTCTGAAAAACGGCGTGCGACTGCAGAGCCCAAACCTGGACCTGCTCCAACGACAAGTACGGCGCCCGCGTCGGCCATGTTCAAACTCCTCTAGACGAATGTTCTGCAGTCATTCCGCGGCCCGTGCGTGCGGCGTCGGGCTTCGGAAAAGAGCCATCAGGTTTTGTTCTTGCGCCTTCGTCGTGTTCACGTTGCGCTCCTTCACGTGGCCGTATCCGCGAATCTGCTCTGGCAGTGACGCGATTTCGACTGCCAACGCATGGTTGTCGACCGTCAGCCCGTCGATGAGGTCCTCCACGACCGCTTCATATTCGGTGATCAGACGCCGTTCCATGCGTCGCTCTCCGGTGTGCCCAAAGATGTCGAATGGCGTTCCCCGCAATCCTTTGAGTTTCGCCAGCAGTCGGAAAACATGTAATATCCAGGGCCCAAACTCGCGCTTCTCCAATTCTCCAGTTGCCGGATCACGACGAGAGCCAAGCGGAGGCGCAAGGTGGAATCTAAGTTTGAAATCCCCTTCGAACTGAGAATTCAGCGTTTCTGTGAAGCTCGCATCCGCATAGAGACGCGCGACCTCATATTCATCCTTGTAGGCCAGCAACTTGTAGTAATAACGGGCCACGGTTTCGCTCAAACCGGTCAAACCCTTGCCATGTTCCACAGCTGTCACACGCTCGATGAGTGCATGATATCGCTGGGCGTATGCAGCATTCTGATAGGCCGTAAGTTCGCCATCCCGAATTGCGACGATCTCATCCAATTCCGTCGCATCAGGGACTTTAACGCGAAGCGTCGGCTTGGCCGCCGCCTCAACGCTGGCCAAGTCGTGCGCGGCCGCACGGCCCCAATTGAATGCCCGCACGTTGCCATCCACGGCGATGCCATTGAGCTCGATGGCCCGCTTGATCGCTTCGGCCGACACCGGGATAAGCCCGCGTTGGTAGGCATAACCGGTGAGGAACAAATTGGTTGCGATGGCGTCACCGATCAGCGCCGTCGCGAGTCCGGTGGCATCGACGAAGTCGGTTAGGTTGTCGCCGGCCGTCGCGCGAATGACCTGCCGCATGTGCTCTTCGCCGAAGTCGATATCGGGATCGAGCGTGAAATGGGAGGTCGGTGTCATGCGGCTGTTGATTACCGCGTGTGTGGCTCCTCTGCGCATTCTTTTCAGAGCTTCTTCGTCTGCGGCGACAACCATGTCACAGCCCAGAACCACGTCGGCGGCGCCCGTGCCCAAACGTACGGCATGAAGCTGTTCCCGCGTCTCTGCAATCCGGACATGTGATATGACGGCGCCGCCTTTTTGCGCGAGGCCGGTCATGTCGAGGATGGTGCAACCCTTACCTTCGAGATGGGCTGCCATGCCCAACAGGGCGCCGATGGTCACAACGCCTGTGCCGCCAACGCCTGTCACGACAATTCCGTAAGGTGTAACTGCCTCTGGCAACTCGGGTTCTGGAAGTGTGGCGACCGCCGCGTCCGCATCTGCTCCGGATTTGAGCCGTCTGACGCCGCCACCATGAACTGTCACAAAGCTTGGGCAGAATCCGTCAACACATGAATAGTCTTTGTTGCAGGACGACTGATTGATGACGCGCTTTCGACCGTACTCCGTCTCTAAAGGCTCTATGGACACACAATTTGCTTGCACCGAGCAGTCGCCGCACCCCTCGCATACCCGGTCGTTGATAAATACCCGCTTTGCGGGATCGGGATACAAACCCCGCTTGCGGCGGCGTCTTTTCTCTGCTGCGCACGTCTGGTCGTGAATGAGAACCGTGACTCCGGGTGTATCGCGAAGATCTTTCTGAACCTCGATCAATTCGTCTCGATCGTGGATCGTGGTACCTGGCGGGAAATTGGTGCCAATGGGGTACTTGTCCGGTTCATCGGACGTCACGGCGATCTTTTGCACGCCTTCGGCATGAACCTGCCAGGCGATCTGGGGAACTGATAACTGACCCTCGATCGGTTGACCACCAGTCATGGCGACGGCGTCGTTGAACAATATCTTGTATGTGATGTTGCTGTTGGCGGCGACGTTGGCCCGCACGGCCATCAAGCCCGAATGATAGAATGTTCCGTCGCCCATGTTCTGGAACAGATGTGGGGTATCGGTAAACGGCGCCAGGCCGATCCACGTCGCGCCTTCGCCACCCATTTGCGTGAAGGTGATTGTGTTCCGGTCCATATAGAGCGCCATCCAATGACAGCCGATACCGGCGTTTGCGAACGACCCGTCGGGCAGCTTGGTACCAGTGTTGTGCGGGCAGCCCGAACAGAAATAAGGGGTGCGTTGCTGTTCAGGATCGAGGGACGTGAGCTCTCCATCCTTCGAATCCAGGAACGCCAAATGGTCGGTGACCCGGTCCGTTGCGTGAAACGGCGCTATACGCTTTGCGATTGCCCGGGCAACAAGCGGTGCGCCGAGTTCGCCCGCAATCGGTATAAAGGTGCGACCCGTCTCGTCCGTCTTGCCCACGACTCTGGGGCGCTCGCCATCGGGCAAGTGATACAGCTGCTCTTTCAACTGGTCCTCGATGATTCCCCGTTTTTCCTCGACGACAAGGATTTCATCGAGGCCGCGTGCGAAGGCCCTCATGCCTTCGGGCTCCAGGGGCCACACCATGCCGACCTTGTAAACGGTGATACCAAGCTCCCGCGCGGCCTTTTCATCTATCCCAAGATCGTCGAGTGCCTGTCGCACATCGAGATATGCTTTGCCGGTGGTCACGATCCCGAAGCGCCGTGCCGGGCCAGAGATGACAGCCCGATTCAGGGAGTTGGCTCGGCAAAACGCGAGAGCCGCCGGAATTTTTATCTCGTGCAGGCGGCGCTCTTGTTCAAACCGATCATCAGGCCAGCGGAGACTGAGACCGTCTTGGGGAAGTTCGAAATCTGTCGGCATGACGATGTCGAGCCGCGCCGGGTCGATGTCGACGATCGACGTGCTTTCGGCATTGTCTGAAAGCGTCTTGAATCCGACCCACAGACCGGAGAAACGCGAGAGGGCGATGCCGTACAGTCCAAAGTCAATGAACTCCTGGACTCCGGCCGGAACGAGTACCGGCATCGAGGCGCCGATGAACGTTTGCTCGGTCTGATGAGGTGACGTAGAAGACTTGGCTGCCGGATCGTCACCTGCAATTGCCAGGAGACCGCCGTACTTGGCTGTTCCGTGGCCGTTGCCCTGTTTAAATACGTCGCCCGATCGATCGACTCCCGGGCCTTTGCCGTACCAAATCGCGAATACGCCATCGTACTTGGCGTCAGGGTACAGATGAAGCTGCTGTGATCCCCACGCTGACGTCAGGGCCAAGTCTTCATTCACGCCGGGAACGAACCGGATGTGGTTGGCTTCAAGGTACGTGCCGGCTTGCCAGAGCGCCTGGTCGTATCCGCCCAAAGGCGACCCTCTGTAGCCAGATATAAACCCACCGGTGTTGAGGCCGACCACAAGGTCTCTTTCCCGCTGGAGCATTGGAAGCCGGACCAGAGCCTGCATCCCGGTCATGAACACGCGGCCCGATGAAGCGGTGTATTTATCGTCGAGAGAAACGGCAGCAAGTTTCATTCGGTGTTCTCCTGCCCGCGCTGGCTATCAGAGAAATAGCGCACATCGGGTCGAAGGCAATTTAACGAAAAGCGGGCCTCACGTCTCAAAATCTACGTGTCAGGACCGCAGTTTGAATTCGTCGGCATCAAGTCCAAGATCCCGCACTTTGCGATAAAGCGTCGATCGCCCGATCGCCAACTGTCGCGCCACTTCTGACATCTGTCCACGGCAGTGTTCGAGTGCGGTACGGATCATGTCATCCTCCACATCCTTCAATCTCCGGAGAGTGCCGTCCGCACCTTTTGTCGCGATTTGATTTCCATCGTTGATACCGGGAACGCTAATGCTCCCAAATGAGACAGGAGTTTGAGGTGTTGTCAGGACTCCCAGCGCTTGGGCAATTTGTGGAAAATCAGTGACGGTCAGCACGTCGATATCGCACAGCACGACCGCTCGAAATATGGCGTTCTCCAATTGGCGGACATTGCCGGGCCAATCGTAGTTCCTCAGAAGTTCATGCACCTCGGGACTGGCGCCGCGAACGGGCTTGGATTCCGCCGCTGAATTTTCGGCGACAAAGTGTTCGATCAGCGCCGAAATGTCTTCCCGACGATCCCGAAGTGGTGGAATGACGATGGGGAAGACGTTCAGCCGATAGTAGAGATCTTGCCGGAATGTCCGGTCGGCAACCCTCTGCGCAAGATCTTGATTGGTGGCCGAGATGACCCGGACATCGACCTTGATGGGACGTTTCCCTCCGACCATGTCGATCTCCCCCTCTTGAAGAGCTCGTAACATCTTGACTTGGAGATCGGATCGCAACTCCGCGATTTCGTCGAGGAATATGGTCCCGCCGTCCGCTTCCTGAAATTTGCCCATCTGGCGTCGATCCGTGCCCGTAAATGATCCTTTTTCGTGACCAAACAGGATGCTTTCGACCAGAGTTTCAGGGATGGCGCCGCAGTTCACAGGAATGAAGGGGTTACCGCTTCGCTCGCTCGAGCCTTGAATTGCCCGGGCAATGAGTTCCTTGCCGACGCCGCTCTCACCCTCGATAAGTATCGGAATATTGGAGTCGGCGGCACGACGGGCGAGCTCAACGGTCTGCGCCATTTTGTCGCCCTGCAGCACGATATCTTCAAAGTTGGTTCGTCCGGATACACGTCGGGTCAATCGGGAAACTTGATCCGAAAGGGCGGTGATCTTTAGCGCGTTTTCGACTGAAACCTGCAGACGTTCCGGGCTCGCGGGTTTGACGATGAAATCGACGGCACCCGTCCGCATCACTTTGACGACGGTGTCGACCCCACCCTGCATTGTCAGCACGATGACCGGTAGATCCGGGCGTGCCGGATGTGCCCTGTCCAGGACAGCAAATCCGTCGATGTCAGGCATGACCAGATCGAGGATGACCAAGTCGATGGTTTCGGCCGGCGTCGCCGTAAGCATGTCAATTGCTTCCTGCCCACCGCTTGCTTCGAGGGTTCGGTAGCCAAGGGAAGACACGACTGTTTGCAGGTAGCGTCGCTGCGCCGGGTCGTCCTCAACAATTAGAATTGATTGGGCCATGAACTCTCAGGTTTGGGCAGGTTGCGATCGTTGTCCAGGTGCTGACGCACGCCTACGACGACCCGTCGCCATGTGGCATCGAAGTTTGATTGAGTATAGCGGCCGACCAGGCTGTTGTCCCGTTCTAGGACACTATTGCAGGCCTGGCCTGGCTTGTAGGGCAACTCATGGCGGAAATCTGGGCTTTTGTGACTTGAAATGAAGTGATTTCATTGAAAAGCCGTTCTATGTTGAGGCCAGCTACTGCATCTCAATTTTCAAGCTGTTGAGTCTTAACTGCATATGACCATTTTGGTGACCGGCGCGGCCGGTTTTATAGGATTTAATGTTTCTCTCGCATTGCTTGGACGAGGAGATCGGGTGGTCGGCGTTGACACTGTCAACGACTACTACGATGTGAAGCTAAAAGAGGCGCGTCTCGCTAAACTTAAGCAACACGAAAACTTTCAGTTCGTTCAGGCCAATGTCAGCGATCTCACCGCCATGCAAGATCTTGCTCGGCAATACGGGCCGTTCCCGCGGGTCGTGCATCTGGCTGCGCAGGCCGGGGTCAGGTACTCCCTCGAGAACCCTATGGCCTATGTGGAGAGCAACTTGGTTGGTCATGCCAGCATTGTAGAGCTCTGCCATCAGACTGACAGTTTTGAGCACCTTGTCTATGCAAGCTCCAGCTCCGTTTATGGTGGCAATGCCACGGTACCTTTTTCCACAGATAACCGCGTAGACCGGCCAATTTCGCTCTATGCCGCGACCAAGGCTGCGGACGAATTGATGAGCTACACCTACAGCCATCTGTTCGATTTGCCTCAGACGGGACTGCGCTTTTTCACGGTCTATGGGCCGTGGGGTCGGCCCGACATGGCACTCTATCTATTCACGGACGCCATTCTCCACGATCGGCCGATCCGGGTGTTTAACTTCGGTGATATGCGCAGGGATTTCACCTACATCGATGATATCGTGGACGGCACGGTACGTGCTCTTGATCGACCTCCCGTGCGCTCCGGCGAAAACCCTCCCCACCGGGTCTTCAACTTGGGCAACAATCGGGCGGAGCCTTTGCTCAAGGTGATCGAGATTCTAGAACAGGCACTGGGTAAGAAGGCCGAGAAACTGCTTGAGCCAATTCAGCCGGGCGACGTCCGCGAGACATTTGCAGATATCTCTGTTGCGGCTAAGGAACTCGGATTTGCGCCTAAAACAAGCATCGAGGAAGGCGTTTTGCGGTTCGTGGAGTGGTATCACGAATACCACGGACGTTGATGGCGAAACTCGACCCCAGCGCGTCACATAATCCGATTGCAAGCGATCTCCAGGCGGCGCAGAAATTAGCTGATTCAATCCCCCACGGGCATGAGCTTGGAATCGAAGTCGAGGCCATCGCGCCGGGTCGCGCGCAATTCATCCTGCCTTTCCATCCGCGACTGATTGGCAATCCCGATTCCGGGACACTGCACGGTGGCGTGATCACGACACTTATCGATACTGCCTCCGGGTGCGCCGTGTTTTCAGCGCTGCCAAATCTTATTCCGATCGCCACGCTTGATCTGCGCATCGACTATCTCAAGCCTGCGACACCTCAAAAACCGCTCCGCGCTGACGCCCGGTGCTACAAGCTCACGCGCTATGTAGGCTTCACGCGAGCCTTCGCGTACCACGATGATCCACAGGATCCCATTGCCAACAGCGTTGGAACTTTCATGGTGGGATCGTCCAATGCCGTATTCGGTGTTGATGACTTAACTGTAGAACGTTCATCGTGAGTCTGACCGACATCATTCAAAAGGCCAAGGCAGCTGAGGATCCCGGCGCCATCGCCCGTGCCATTCCTTACGCCAATTTCATCGGCATCGATGCACATCTCGACAGTGGGGCTGTCGTCTGCACCTTGACAAGCAGTGACGCAATAATCGGCAACCCCGTTCTGCCCGCGATTCACGGTGGGGTGATCGGCGCATTTCTCGAACACGCGGCGCTGATGTTGCTGATGTGGGAACTGGCACCCGGCCAGCTACCCAAGACGGTCAATGTTTCAATCGATTACCTGCGCAGCGGCAAGCTGGAAGAAACCTTTGCTCGAGGTTCGGTGACGCGTCAGGGGCGGCGAGTCGTCAATGTCAGGGTAGAGGCATGGCAAGGCGATCCGTCCATGCCGATTGCAGTCGCGCATGGCCATTTCCTCATCTCTGATTAGATTTTCAAGAACCCGAATAGGGTCAGCAGGTGAGTCCGCGGGGCCAGCGCCACGGAGCTCGGGCCATAGTCACCGTGCGAATTCATCCCCATATTGTAAGATTGAATATCTTAGTGAAGAGAGCGTGATGAACGAAAAAGAGTTGAAATCCGCTGCTTTGGAGGATCTTCCTGAATGGGATCTTTCAGATCTCTACTCCAGCCTAGATTCCAGGCAACTCGCTGAAGATTTGGTGCGCCTCGCCGAACAAGCAAAGGAATTTTCTCGGCGGTTCAAAGGTCAGGTGGCAGCGCTCGACGCAGAGACGTTGGCCGACGCCATCGCCAGCTACGAGGTGTGTGAGGAATTGCTGGGGCGCATTGGAAGTTTCGCGGGGCTGACTTATGCGGGGAATGTGGAAAATTCGGAAATAGGAGCCTTCTTTCAAGACACGCATGAGCGCCTCAATCTTATCGGCACCGATCTTCTGTTTTTTACGCTCGAACTCAACCTGATTGAGGACGAGATGCTGGCCAGCCTTCTCGATGAGTCCAATGCGTTGAAGCGATATTCTCCTTGGATTCGCGATGTTCGCGTATTTCGGCCCTACCAGCTTTCCGATGAGCTTGAGCGTTTGCTTCACGAAAAAGATGTGGCGGGGCGGACTGCCTGGGTACGTCTCTTTGATCAAACGATGGCTGGTCTCCGATTTGAAATTGGCGGAGAGGAGATGTCGAGCGCGGGAGCCCTACATCTCTTGTCAGACAGCGATAGCGAAGTACGCCGCCAGGCCGCGGTCGAGCTTAGCCGTGTCTTCAAACAAAATGTTCGCACCTTTTCTCTGATCACCAACACGCTCGCCAAGGATAAAGAGGTGGAGGACAAATGGCGTGGATACCCGGATCCTTCGACGTCGCGCCACCTCGGCAATCAGGTTGAGCCGGAGGTTGTCGAGGCTTTGGTCAGCGCTGTTCAGGATGCTTATCCCAGGCTCTCTCATCGTTACTACGAAATGAAAGCCAAATGGCTTGGCAGAGAATACCTCGAACACTGGGACCGCAATGCGCCGCTTCCCCATGGGGACGACCGCAACATCGCGTGGAGTGAGGCGCGCGACACCGTGCTTGAAGCGTATGCGACTTTTTCCCAAGAAATGTCGGACGTTGCGCGACTATTTTTTGACAATGCGTGGATCGACGCTCCCGTGCGGTCTGGTAAGTCTCCAGGGGCTTTTTCCCATCCGACCGTACCCAGTGTTCATCCGTACGTGTTGCTCAACTACCAAGGCAAGACGCGCGATGTCATGACACTCGCCCATGAACTGGGCCATGGCGTGCATCAGGTCCTGGCAGGCGGCCAAGGGCAACTGATGGCCAGTACACCTCTTACGCTGGCGGAGACTGCAAGCGTATTTGGAGAGCAACTGACATTTCGCTCAATGTTGCGCGCCGAGACCGAACCGGCACGCCGGCGCGCCATGCTCGCTGGCAAAGTGGAGGACATGCTCAATACTGTTGTGCGGCAGATCGCTTTCTACGATTTCGAGACCCGGGTTCACCGGGAACGCCGTGACGGTGAGTTGACCGCCGAGCGCCTCGGGGAGTTATGGCTTGCGGTGCAATCCGAAAGCCTGGGCCCTGTGTTCCGGTTGGGCGAAGATTATCGAAACTACTGGTGCTACGTCCCGCATTTCCTGCATTCCCCGTTCTACGTGTACGCCTATGCCTTTGGAGACTGCCTCGTCAACTCCTTGTATGCCGTTTACCTGGATGCGCACGATGGATTTCAGGAGCGGTACTTCGAGATGCTTCGAGCCGGTGGCACGCTGCGACACAAGGAATTGCTGGCGCCCTTTGATCTCGACGCTTCCGATCCCAATTTCTGGGGCAAGGGGTTGTCCGTGATTTCGGGCTTCATCGACGAACTCGAAGCGACTTGAACCGAATGTCCCGACGAGATGAAGGAGATTCTCTGACCGGTCGTGTGAAGCGCTACGCGCGTGTGTCGAGCACGATCGGCGGGATGGCGGCTCGGCTCGCAGGCAAACGCGCTTTCGGCTTTCCTCTCGATCGGGCCGAGCATGCGGCGGAATTGCGCAAGGCGCTGGGAGGGCTGAAGGGTCCTCTCATGAAAGTAGCCCAGCTGATGTCGACAATTCCCGATGCGCTCCCGCGGGAATACGTTGCTGAACTGACGCAGCTTCAGTCCGACGCCCCTCCGATGGGTTGGCCTTTTGTGCGTCGTCGGATGGTTTCCGAGCTCGGAGCCGACTGGCAAAGCAAGTTCAGCGCCTTCAGCCATGAGGCGGCAGCGGCCGCTTCTCTGGGGCAGGTGCATCGCGCCGTGTCCCACGACGGTAGAGAGCTCGCCTGCAAATTGCAGTATCCCGACATGACGTCTGTCGTGGAGGCGGACCTACGCCAGTTGAAACTCGCATTCGCCATCTATGCGCGGCACGACCCCAGCGTCGATACCGCTGAAATCCACGAGGAAATTGCCGAGCGATTGCGCGAGGAACTCGATTACGTCCTCGAAGTGCGCCATGCGCTGCTTTACGCCGAGCTTTTGAAGAACGAGCCCAGGGTCCACGTGCCCAAGGTCGTGCCTGAGTTGTCAACGGGGCGGCTGTTGACGATGAATTGGCTGGAAGGGCGCAGCTTGCTGGATTTCGTTGATGCGTCGCTTGACGTTCGCAATGAGCTCGCTCTTGCCCTGTTTCGGGCCTGGTACGTCCCTTTTTACGATGGCGGTGTGATCCACGCGGACCCACACCTCGGTAACTATTCCGCAGCGCAGGATTTCTCGCTCAATCTTCTCGATTTCGGCTGCGTGCGGATTTTTAAGGCAAGCTTCGTACGAGGCGTCATCGATCTCTATTGGGCTATCGCAAACGACGATCATGAACTTGCGGTGCACGCCTACGAGACATGGGGATTCGAGAATCTCTCCCGCGAAATTATCGATACGCTGAATATTTGGGCTGCATTCGTGTACGCGCCTTTATTGGAGGACCGTCCGCGGCGAATTCAGGAATTCGAGACTGACGGGGTGTACGGTCACGACGTTGCGGCGAAGGTGCATCGTCGCCTGCGCGAACAAGGAGGCGTGCGGCCGCCACGGGAATTCGTTTTCATGGATCGCGCTGCCATCGGCTTGGGAGGGGTCTTTCTCCATCTGAATGCCGAAATCAATTGGTTCGAACTATTCCATGAACTGATCCGCGACTTTGACGAGTCTCGTTTGAAACGCCGTCAGACGCGGCTTCTGAAAAAGATCGGTTTGCCAATCCCCGCTTGATCGCGGTAAAGCGCGCGTCTTTGATATCTCCGTAGCGATGTGGTGCGGACTGGAGGAGAGTGATCTGCAAAAATTGGTCGCCCAGGTCTAGAACACGCGTCGATCACCATCCGTTGATCACTCGTAGGATTGATCGCCGCCCGTCGTTTGGTATATTGCGCCCATTGATGGCACAGTATTTTAGAGAGGCCCCTTCCGATGGCTGACAGTGAAATGGACATCGTCCAGCAGCAAGAAACTTGGCGTGATTTCTGCCGGCTCACGTTGTGGAGCTCAATCAGCATCATCGCGCTATTGATCGTATTGGCTGTCACTTTGGTATTTTAGGAATCGGGCCCTTTAGGTTCTGACTTGCATTACCGCCATTCCGGTGCCCTGAAGTTTCTTGGTCGATAGGCGCTTCTAATGACTTCCTTCCCAGTTCGATTGTTCGGCGTGGGATATAACGGTCTCAAAATGCTGGGTGACACGTGAAGATCGCGGTTCTCAAGGAACGGCGAAAATACGAATGTCGCGTTGCGGCGACTCCTGACACAGCGAAGAGATTCATAGACCTCGGTGCGCGCGTTGTTGTGGAACACGATGCCGGTCACCAGGCGAATTACGAAGATCAGCAGTATCGCGAAGCGGGCGCGGAGATTGCCGATTCCGAAGCCGAAACCCTGAGTGGGGCGGATGTTGTCCTGAAGGTTCAGAGTCCGCTTGCGGGCGACGATGGTGAGACGGACGAGCTTTGTTTGATCCAGGATGGCGCTGTGCTCGTTGGCTTGCTGGCGCCGTTCGACCAGAGGTCCCAGGTGGACATTTACGCCCAGCACGGAATCAACGCATTCGCCATGGAACTGATGCCGCGAATTACGCGCGCGCAGAGCATGGACGCGCTTTCTTCTCAATCCAACCTTGCGGGCTATCGGTCCGTTCTCGACGCCGCGGTGGAATTTGATCGGGCGCTGCCGATGATGATGACCGCGGCCGGGACGGTGGCGCCGGCACGGGTATTCGTTCTGGGGGCGGGCGTTGCAGGACTGCAGGCCATCGCAACCGCGAGACGGCTGGGGGCGATCGTTTCGGCAACCGATGTGCGATTGGCTGCGAAGGATCAAGTGGAATCACTGGGCGCCAGTTTCGTGATGGTTGAGGATGAGGAAGCGGCATCAGCTGAAACCGAAGGCGGCTATGCCAAAGAGATGAGTGATGAGTTCAAGCGGAAGCAGGCAGACCTTGTCCGCACGCATCTGGCGCGCCAGGACATCGTCATCACGACGGCACTCATTCCGGGCCGTGCCGCGCCAACACTCATCGATGACGACATGGTGCACAGCATGAAACCCGGATCTGTGATCGTTGACTTGGCGGTCGAGGCGGGGGGCAATTGTACGCTGTCTCGGCCGGGCGAAATCGTTGACGTGGACGGCGTGAAAATCATCGGATTCTGCAACGTACCGAGTCGCGTGGCACAGGATGCATCCGCGCTGTACGCGCGTAACCTGCTCAATTTCCTCTCTCCCCTGATTGACACCGAGGCCCATTGCCTGAAGATTGACTGGGACGACGAGATTGTCGCTGGTACCGCGCTCACACGCGATGGTGCTGTCGTCCATCCACTGCTGACAATACCGGGCGGTTAGGCATGGAAGCGGTCGACCCATTCGTCTTCCAACTCACGATTTTCGTCCTCGCAACATTTGTCGGCTACTACGTTGTGTGGAGCGTGACACCCGCCCTGCACACACCTCTGATGGCCGTGACCAACGCGGTCTCCAGCGTCATCATTGTTGGTGCCCTGATCGCCGTCGGCCCGGCCGAATTGAGCACCGCCAAAATGCTGGGCTTCGTCGCCATGACGTTGGCCGCCGTCAATATTTTCGGTGGTTTCACCGTCACCCAGCGCATGCTGCGCATGTTCTGGCGAAAGAAGTAGCTGATGGCGATATCCGGCAATCTGACGGCGATCGCGTACCTCATCGCGTCGGTATTGTTCATCCTCGCGTTGAGGGGGCTGTCATCACCGGATACGGCCCGCTCCGGGAACTTCTACGCAATCATCGGGATGACGATCGCTATCTTGACCACGGCGATAAATCCCGAGGTCGTGTCTTACGGTTGGATTCTGACGGCTTTCGTGATCGGTGGACTCATCGGTACGACAGTGGCCCTGAAGATCGAAATGGCTGCCATGCCTCAGCTCGTCGCGGCGTTCCACAGCCTCGTTGGCATGGCTGCGGTGCTCGTTGCCGGGGCTGCCCTCGACAACCCCGGCGCGTACGGTGTTACCGATGCTTCGGGTTCCATTCTCTTCTCCAGTCGCATTGAGATGGCATTGGGTTCCGCGATCGGTGCCATCACATTCTCAGGTTCCATCGTCGCCTTCACAAAGTTGCAGGGACTGGTATCGGGAAATCCAGTTGTGTTTCCCGGCCAACATTGGCTCAACTTGCTCTTCGGCGTCATCATCTTGGTGCTGCTGGCGTACTTCGCGGTGGAACAATCGCCGGAGCTGTTCTGGGCCATGACCGCCCTCAGCTTTCTAATTGGGGTCTTGATCATCATTCCGATCGGCGGTGCGGACATGCCGGTGGTGATTTCAATGCTGAATTCTTATTCCGGATGGGCCGCCGCCGGCATCGGATTCACACTGCAGAATTCGGCATTGATTGTTACAGGCGCTCTTGTCGGTTCGTCGGGTGCGATACTCAGCTACATCATGTGCCGGGCGATGAATCGCTCGTTTTTCAGCGTCATTTTGGGCGGATTTGGAGGTGATGCTGCCGTCGCCGTTGTTGCCGAAGGCGATAGGTCCGTAAATGCGGGAAGCGCCGAAGACGCTGCGTTTATCATGAAGAACGCCGGTTCGGTGATTATCGTGCCGGGCTATGGAATGGCGATCGCCCAAGCCCAGCATGCCTTGCGGGAGATGGCAGACAAGCTGAAAGAGGAAGGGGTGCGCGTGCGCTATGCCATCCATCCGGTTGCGGGCCGCATGCCGGGGCACATGAACGTGCTGCTGGCGGAAGCGAACGTGCCGTACGACGAAGTCGAGGAGCTTGACGTAATAAACTCCGACTTCGCGAGCACCGACGTGGCCTTTGTGATCGGCGCGAACGATGTGACGAACCCGGCCGCCCGGGATGACCCCAGTAGTCCAATCTATGGCATGCCGATTTTGGATGTAGACAAGGCACAAACGGTGCTGTTCGTGAAGCGGTCCTTGTCGCCGGGGTATGCCGGCATCGACAACGACCTTTTTTACAGGGACAACACAATGATGCTGTTCGCAGATGCGAAGAAGCTCACCGAAGACTTGGTGAGGGCGCTATAAAGCCGGCCCTTGACCGTCGTTCCCGCTGGATCGAAATAAAATCGAAGAATTGGAAAGACCGGACCAACCGGTTGGGCGTGTCAGCTTATGCCTTCGCGCTGGACGCGCTTGCGGGCCACCTTACGAGCGCGCCGAATGGCTTCGGCCGCTTTTCAGACGGTTTTTCGTAGTGATTCCGGAGCTTCATTTCACGGAAAACGCCTTCGCGCTGCATCTTTTTCTTCAGGGCGCGAAGGGCTTGGTCGATGTTGCTGTCTCTGACGACGACTTGAACCAGTTTTCTTTCCTCCGTTTCGCGGCGAATTTAAATCCTCACGCCGGGCATTGACTCACACGCTCTTTCGATCACGTCGGACAGGCCGCGCTCTTTAACACAGGCCCAAATATCCTGTCCACCCACATATCAACCCAACAGCGGAAGCGACTCTCGGACCTTCAAACACCTTGCGGGCTTTACCTTTTGGCTCTCAAACGCACATATTAGGCCCATGGCAATTCTCAAAATCGCGCGGATGGGGCATCCGGTATTGATGCGCCGGGCTGAAGAGGTCGAGGACCCAGACGCGCCCGAAAACCGCTATCTCGTTCACAATATGATTGAGACCATGGCGGAAGCCCGAGGACTGGGGCTCGCCGCCCCACAAGTTCATGTGTCCAAGCGTTTGGTAATTTTCCACGCGCCGGCCGACGATCCCAACCGCACCCCGGGTGAGCCCGCGGAACGGGAGTTAACAGTCCTGTTCAATCCAGTCATCGAACCGGTATCCGACGAGATGTTGTTTGGGTGGGAGGGGTGTCTTTCCGTTCCGGAATTGCGTGGTGAAGTTCCACGGCACGCGTCGATACGCTACCGAGGTTTGACTCTCGACGGCGGCACGATCGACCGTACGGTACACGGAATGCATGCCAGGGTCATACAGCACGAATGCGATCATCTGGACGGTGTGTTGTACCCCATGCGGATGACTGACTTGTCCAAACTCGTCTTCGAGTCCGAGTTTCATCATCTCCTTGAAGATGTTGATGAGATGGATGAGTTGCTTGACGACACTGAACTTGACGATATTGAAGATGAGATGGTGGATGACGACGCGTAAAGAAGAAGCGCGTCGCCGCTTTCTACCCGCGCTCTTACGCCACGTGTCCTTCGACGGCTGGAGCACGCGCGCGTTCAAGCACGTTGCGAAAGATCTCGGAGAGAACTTTGACGTCGTGCGTCAAGCGTTTCCCGGAGGGGCCACGGGAATGGTTGGCGCCTTCATCAAGGCCGCTGACGAAGACATGGTCCGGGCTCTTGCCAAACAGGATCTCAAGGACCTTAAGATTCGTGAACGCATCGCGCTTGCAATTCGGCTGCGAATCGAGGCGGCCGCGCCCCATCGGGAAGCGGTACGCCGGGGTGTGGCTCTTCATGCCGTGCCGTTCAACACACCTCACGCCCTTCGCAGCCTCTATGGAACCGTTGACGCGATATGGACAGGTATCGGGGATACGTCGACCGATTTTAACTTCTATACGAAGCGGGCTCTGCTCGCAGGGGTGTATTCGTCGACGCTGCTCTATTGGCTGGATGATCAGTCAGATGAATTCGTGGACACCTGGAACTTCCTCGATCGCCGTATCGAGGATGTCATGCGCATTCAAAAAGCGAAGGGGCGCGTTGAAGGCGCGGCGGATCGGATCGCCAATCTCGTCGGCCGTAGTGTCAGGTTTTCTCCCTGGCGCCGCCGTCCGGCATAGCGCGGATCGTGTCTGATGGGATCACGAATTGATCCCATCAGTGCGTGTGCACTCCGCTCCGCAAACACGTTTCGGCAGTCTATTCCTCCTTGGAAAGATCCACTGTTACTGCCGATTGTTCGGCACGGAACTTTAACAAGGCTTCCGAAACTGTTTCATCGGTGAGAGCCAGAATTGCTGCCGACAACAAGGCCGCATTGACCGCACCTGCACGTCCGATGGCCAGCGTCCCAACAGGGATGCCAGCAGGCATCTGCACCATCGACAATAAGCTGTCGAGGCCGTTGACCTTGCTCTCCATGGGGACGCCGAGGACAGGCAGCGGGGTTTTTGCGGCAACCACGCCTGGCAATGCTGCGGCCATGCCGGCACCGGCAATGATGATTTTGAGGCCACGGCTTTCGGCGCTGGCGCAGTAATCATCGAGCCGGTCTGCGTTCCGATGAGCCGAAATCACTTGTGCTTCATGGGGAATTCCCAATTTCTCCAATGTGTCGGCAGCATTCTTCATCGTCGCCCAATCGGACTTGCTACCCATCAGAATGCCGACGATCGCATCACTTTCTGCCATTCAACCCTCCCATTCCTGTCAAAGCCGAATTTAGCGGGCCAGCCCCAAAAAGTGCAACAATGTGACTTAAATCACAGGCGATTTGCCCACAGATCGCCGCCGTTTTGCTCGACGTTAACGAGTTATTAGCTTTAATTTGTAGAATCCCTAGTACGCGTAGCGCAGCTTATAAACAATAAAGGGTCCCGGCATGCGGGTACCGCAAATTAGGCCCAATGTGGGGGGGAGCACCCATAGCCCGAGTTTCGTCGCCGCCGCGCGCGGCAGGTGCGACGTCGAACACGGCGTCTGTAGCGAGCCCTCGGGAATTGAACGATACGTCGTCTGTATTGGGAATTCCGGCGGCGGAACTGACACCCAAGGTTCAGGCCGCCATCGTCACGCTGATGGAGGAGGTGCAGCAGCTTCGCCAGCAGCTGGAGGCCACGCAGGTGCAACTCGCGGAAGTCGCGCGGCTTGCCGATCAGGATGGCCTTACACCGACGTCCAACCGCCGCGCATTCGTGCGTGAGCTACACCGGGCCATGTCTCTTGCCGAACGGTATGGCGAAGCCTCCAGCGTCCTCTATTTCGATATCAACAACTTCAAAGAAATCAACGATACGCACGGGCATCGTGCCGGTGATGATGCATTGATGCACGTGGCAGATATTCTCGCCCGCAATCTCCGCGATACGGATATCGTGGGGCGTCTTGGCGGTGACGAATTTGGCATCATCCTCACGCATACGGATGAGGATGCGACTTACGAAAAAGCGGAAGAATTGGTCACCAACATTAGGACCACTCCCTTCCTCTGGGATGGCTCCAAGATGCATATCGACGTTGCTTATGGGGCCTATACCTTCCGCGCTGGCGAAAGTGTGGACGACGCGCTTGCGGCGGCAGACCGTGCCATGTACGCCCACAAGCGCTCCATGAAGCAGCCGCCCTGAGGGTTGTCAGGCGATGATGTCAGGGACAAGCGCGCTCTCGATCCGCGAGATATCGTCTTTGAGCGCTAGTTTTTGTTTTTTCAATCTCTGCATCTGAAGCTGATCGCGGTTTCCTGCCGCGACCAAAGCGTCGATCGCGTCATCCAGATCGCGATGTGCTGTCCTCAGATCCGCCAACTTGTGCATCAGTTCGACGTGATCCCGGTCGTCCATATCCACTCCATCAGACCAGGAGACTGAATTCCCGGCTAGAATAGCAGAGTTTGGGAAACGATCGCTGTTTCTGTGGAACCAGGGATCGAAATCCTGCGTTGAGGGCCAAGGTCTTGTCATTTCCGGACAATCCGTTTTGGGATTTTTCAATTCACGTTTATGCCGAAGAGGGTGTTGCTGAGGCGTGCCTGGCGCTCCAGGAGCGGCAGGGCGCAGATATCAATGTCGTCCTCTATTGTCTTTGGGCCGCCCAGCAAGGCTGTGGTCGCCTCACGCGGTCTGAATTGAGGGAGTTCCTGGACCGGGTCGCTATATGGCGGGATAACGTCATCATACCGCTGCGGACGCTACGCAATCGATTGAAAGAGGGGATTGGCTCAATTCCCGTGGATCATTCCGAGATCGTGCGCTCAACGGTTAAGCGGGCGGAACTCGATGCCGAACACGCGGAACAACTGTTTCTGGCCAGCTCAATGCCGAGGAGACGGAATCCGAACACCCAGCCAGAGGCTGCGGCAATGGATGCGGCCGAAAACCTCGCGCAATACCTCTCGCTCCTGAAAACCAAATCATCCGCGCAGGAACGGTCGGAGGTCTCTTCCCTGCTCTCCGCCGTATTTCCGACCATTTCTGCCCAAAAAATCGCGATTCTGTCCCGATTCGAAACCTGATTGTTTTGATGGTCGTGATGACGCTGACGCCAGTTTCTAGCTGTGCTTAAATGTTGCCTACCAGGTAACGTTAGGAGGACTTGCCATATGAATGCCGATGCACACGCAGATTCGCTACGGCAAACGCATCATGACCTTGAGGAAGCCATCAAGGAAGAAAATCAGCGTCCCAAGCCCGACGCGTCGGGCTTGTCGGTTCTCAAACGACAGAAACTCCGCATCAAGGACGAGATCGCAGAGTTGGACGCGCCAAACTAAGAGGCGTGGCTTTCCCGTTTCGGCGGGAGGGCGGCAACATGAGGCCGCCAAATTCAGGCTAAATTGACTTCGCGTTATCGCGGAGGACGAATTTCTGAATCTTTCCGGTTGAGGTTTTCGGTAGATCACTGAAGACGATGAACCGTGGACACTTATAATTGGCGAGATTGTCCCGGCAGAACGTGATGATGTCGTCTGCCGTTACGTCGTCGTTTCCCTCTTTCAATTCAATGAAAGCACATGGGGTTTCGCCCCATTTGTCGTCGGGCTTGGCGACGACCGCGACGTTCATCACCGCAGGATGGCGGAAAATGGCATCTTCAACCTCGATGGAAGAAATATTTTCGCCGCCGGAGATGATGATGTCCTTCGAACGGTCTTTGAGCTGGATGTAGCCGTCGGCATGCAAAACACCGAGGTCACCTGAGTGGAACCAATCTCCTGACAAGGACTGCGATGTCGCTTTCGCATTCTTGAGGTATCCCTTCATGACAATGTTGCCTTGGAACATCACCTCGCCCAATGTTTCGCCGTCCGCGGGCACTTGTTCCATGGTGTCGGGATCTCTCACCGAGAGGCCCTGCAGTACCGGATAGCGTACCCCCTGTCGGGATTTCCGCTCGGCCTGCGCCTCGATGTCGAGGGCGTCCCATTCCTCGTGCCAGGCGCATACAACGGCCGGTCCATAGGTTTCGGTCAGGCCGTAGACGTGGGTGACGTCGAAACCTTGCCGTTGCATGGCTTCCAGGAGTGCGGCCGGCGGCGGCGCGGCGGCTGTCATCATGTCGACCTTGTGATTGAAGGGGCGCCGCTCGCTTTCGGTGGCGTTGACGATAAAATTCATCACGATTGGTGCACCGCAAAGATGGGTAACACCGTCATCGGCAATGGCCGCATAGATGTTGGCTGCGGTCACTTTGCGCAGACAGACGCTCGTGCCTGCGAGCGCGGCAAGGGTCCAGGGAAAGCACCAGCCATTGCAGTGGAACATCGGAAGAGTCCACAGGTAGACCGGATGCTGGGGCATCGACCATGACATCACGTTGCCGACGGCATTCAGATATGCGCCACGATGGTGATAGACGACGCCCTTCGGATCACCGGTTGTCCCCGAGGTGTAGTTGAGCGAGATCGCCTGCCACTCGTCTGTCGGCAATCGCCACTCGAAATCCTCTTTGCCCGTTTCGAGAAGTGCCTCGTAGTCGAGCTCTCCCAGTCGCTCCCCGTCTGTTTCTGACAGCGTATCTACAATGTCGATGACGACGGGATTTACGTTGGACGTCGCGAGAGCCTGCTTGACGGTGTCCGAGAATTCGGTGTCGGTGATCAAAACCTTGGCTTCGCCGTGATCAAGAATGAACGCGATGGTCTCCGCATCGAGCCGGACATTCAACGCGTTGAGCACCGCACCGAGCACGGGTACCCCAAAATGACATTCGTAAAGCTCGGGCGTATTGGCGCCCATGACGGCCACCGTGTCACCCTCGCCTATGCCGTGCTTTGACAGGGCCGACGCGAGGCGACGGCACCGGGCGAAAGTCTGTGCCCAGGTGCGTCGTGTTTCACCGTGGATGACCGCGAGCCGCTCCGGATAGACCGCGGCGCTACGTTCGATGAAGGTCAATGGGGATAATGGCTGATAATTAGCAGCGGTTTGGTTCAGATCCGTTTCGTAAATTGTCATTCCATTCATGGCGTCGCTTCCTGAAATACGATCCTCGCGAGTTTGCCTGAGTCTTAGGCCATCGGGGATCAGCCGATCAATGCGCCAAGACCCGACCCGTCGTAGAGCAGTTTCACGCCGGCGGCCGCCAGGAACAGGTAACACACGTTGTAAAACAGTATCGGATTGACCTTGTCGTGCATCCAGATGCCAAGAATCATGCCACCTGCTGCGATCGGCAGCAGGATCAGGGAAGTCATCAAATTGATGGGCGCGAGCTGGCCGAGCCAAGCGTACGGGGGGATTTTGGCGACGTTGCTAATGGCGAAAAAGACGACCGTTGTTCCGACGAAGACAGTCTTATCCATCCGCAGCGGAAGGAGATACATCTGCAGCGGCGGCCCGCCCGCCAGGCTGATGAAGCTCGTGAAGCCCGAGATCGTCGCCCAGAGTGAGCCCTTCAGGATGTTTGTTCGTGCGGGGGGGCGGTTGTTTCGTTGGCTGAACCAGAAATCGGCCGCGAACAGGATAGCGATCGACCCGACGATCAGCCGGATGGCACGATCACTCACGAATCCTGCCATGGCCGTACCGATTGCGAGTCCGGCGAGCATGGCTGGAGCCAAAAAACGCATTTGACGGCGATCCCAGTGCTTGCGATAGGCCCAAAGACCGAACAGGTCCATAAAGCAGAGGATGGGCAACATGATCCCCGCCGCCTGTAGGGGCGGCATGACCAGGGACAGGATAGGAACGGCGACCGATCCGATACCGCCACCGAAACCGCCCTTCGAAATTCCAACGAGAATGACTGCCGGGATGGCGATGACGTAAAACCAGATGTCGGAGACGGGAGGAGTCAAGGGAACTGTATTCCGGCGTGAGAATGTTGAGGAGTGAGTCCGAACACAGCATAAAAGGTTGTCTGCAATTCGCGCATGTACCAGTGCCGACTATTCGTGTCGCCCTATCGACTCTGCATGCCTGAATGCGCATCCTTTCGAACGCGACGTATCTGTCGAGCAAAGGAGATCGAGTAATGACGAGCGGGTACGATGAGGTCTATGCCGGTTGGCAGTCCGATCCCGAGGGATTTTGGGCCGAGGCAGCAGAGGCAATCCATTGGTACAAAAAATGGGACACTGTCCTCGATTCTTCGAACAAGCCTTTTTACCGTTGGTTCGTCGGTGGCGAGACGAATACTTGCTACAACTGCCTGGACAGGCATGTCGAGAACGGCCTCGGTGATCAGCCGGCGTTGATCTACGACAGCCCGATTACTGACTCGAAGAAGACTTTCACGTACGCCGAGCTGCGGGACCAAGTCGCCCAGTTTGCCGGTGTCCTTCGCCAACACGGTATTGAGAAAGGCGATCGCGTCATCATCTATATGTCGATGGTGCCGCAGGCTGCGATTGCCATGTTGGCTTGCGCGCGTATCGGGGCGGTCCACTCGGTGGTATTCGGCGGATTTGCGGCCAACGAACTGGCGACGCGGATCGACGATGCCAAGCCGAAGATGATTGTTGCCACGAGTTGCGGCATCGAGCCCGGCCGGATTGTCGAATACAAACCGATGGTGGATGGCGCCATTGAGCGCGCCCAGCACAAGCCTGAGACGTGCGTCATCCTGCAACGCGAACAGCACAAAGCTGATCTTGTGCCGGGGCGTGACGTCGATTGGCAGGAAGCGATGGCGGGCGCCCAGCCGGTGGATTGCGTGCCGGTTCTGGCGACCGATCCGCTTTACATCCTTTACACCTCGGGCACGACAGGCGTTCCCAAGGGCGTGGTGCGCGACAACGGTGGGCATCTCGTAGCGATGGCGTGGAGCATGCCCAACGTCTATGGCGTCAAGCCTGGAGAGGTGTATTGGGCCGCATCCGATTTGGGTTGGGCGGTTGGCCATTCCTACATCGTTTATGGTCCATTGACCCATGGCTGCGCGTCCATTCTTTTTGAAGGCAAGCCCGTGGGGACGCCCGACGCTGGCGTGTTTTGGCGCATCATCGCTGAGCACAAGTGCTCGGTGCTGTTCACGGCGCCCACCGCCTTCAGAGCGATCAAGCGGGATGACCCGGACGGCAAGTTGATCCAACAGTACGACCTCAGTTCTTTCCGGACACTATTTTTGGCGGGAGAACGTTCCGACCCGGATACGCTCGAGTGGGCGGAGAGCCAACTCGGCGTGCCGGTTATCGATCATTGGTGGCAAACCGAAACTGGCTGGGTGATCGGTGGAAATTATTCCGGCCTCGGATTGCTACCGGTGAAGCATGGTTCTGTGTCAAAACCCGCCCCCGGCTATGTCGTGAAAATCGTCGACGACAACATCAAAGAGGTTGCCACGGGCGAGACGGGAGCAATCGTCATCAAGCTGCCGATGCCGCCAGGATGCCTGCCCACGCTGTGGAACAATGACGAAGGGTACCTCTCGTCGTACCTGGAGGACTTTCCGGGGTACTACAAGACCGGAGACGCAGGCTACAAGGATGAAGACGGCTACCTCTACGTCATGAGTCGTACCGATGACATCATCAACGTTGCGGGCCATCGGCTCTCGACTGGCGGCATGGAAGAAGTCTTGGCGAGCCATCAGGATGTTGCCGAGTGCGCCGTGATCGGGGTTCATGACCAGCTCAAGGGACAAGTGCCGATCGGCTTCGTCGTATTGAAGGCTGGCGTCAATCGTCCGCACGAAGAGATTATTGTCGAGATCGTTCAACTCGTGCGTGACCGCATCGGACCTGTCGCGTCGTTCAGGCAGGCAACGGTGGTCGATCGTCTACCTAAAACACGATCGGGAAAAATCCTCAGAGGCACCATGCGTAAGATCGCGGACAGCGAAGAATATCGTCTGCCCGCGACGATCGACGATCCAGCCATTCTCGGTGAAATCGAAGAAGCGCTCCAGGGAATCGGATACGCGCAGTGAAGTGCGTTCTCGTGACATATGGATTCTGAGCAATATCTTCAGTTGGTCGATGGCAGCGCCGTGGCTTAAGTCACCGAGTTCGCGGAAAATTGGTTTTGAAAGGAGGCGTTATGCGGCTTGAAGGAAAACGTGCACTGATCACTGGCGGCGGGCGGGGTATCGGCCTTGCCTGTGCCCAGCGGTTCGTTGCCGAAGGAGCATCCGTGGTGCTCGGGGATATTCTCCTTGATGAAGGCCGGACGGCAGCGGAAGAGCTGACCCAAGCCGGCGGCAAGGCAACTTTCATCGAATGCGATGTGACAGACGTCGGTCAGGTCAACAACTTCGTTGCGGCAGCAGTTGATGCATGCGGTGGGATTGACATCCTGTTCAACAATGCTGGCATCATCGGTCCGGGCACGGATTTCCTCGAAACCAGCGAGGATGAGTTTCGCCGTATCATGGAGATCAATGTCTTCGGTGCCTTCCGCGTGGCCCAAGCCACGGCCCGCCACATGGTGGATCAGGGCATCTCCGGCAGTATCATCAATACCGGTTCCATGTTGTCGGCACTGGCGAACCCCGATCAGGCGGCTTACGTGTCGTCGAAACACGGTATCCATGGGCTGACGAAAGCCATGGCACTGGCACTGGCGGAGCACGGAATTAGGGTCAACGCGATTGGCCCTGGCACCATAAAGACGGCCGTTGCAGAAGCGGTTTTGGTGAACGAAACCGCGTACCGCCGCGTTCTCTCACGTATCCCTCTCGGCTACATTGGTGAGCCCGAGGACGTGACGGGACCGGTGGTTTTCCTGGCGAGCGATGAATCGTCATACATGACAGGGCAGATCATCTACCCCGATGGTGGCCGGCTGGCGCTGAATCACGTGATGCCTGTCAAAGAATTGCCGGCTGCGTGATGCCCGGCATGACTTGTGCAGTGCAGGCGGTGAACACGTGAGATTCGGCGACAAGACGGTGATCGTTACGGGAGGCGGCCGGGGAATCGGCATTGGAACCGCCAAAAAATTTGCCGAGGAAGGCGCCAGCGTCGTGATCGGTGAAATCGATGCTGAACTTGGGCAGAATGCGGCAGACGACCTGAGCGATGCGGGACATCGAGTGGCGTTCGTGCAGGTTGATGTTGGTGATCCAAATCAGGCAAAGAACCTTGTAACGGAGGCGGTCGAGAAGTTCGGAAGTGTCGACGTTCTCGTCAACAACGCTGGAATTATCCGTACCGATGATTTTCTTGAAACCGACATCGAGACATTCGACCAGGTGCTGCGCGTCAATTTGCGGGGTGTATTCCTGATGACCCAGGCGGCGGCACGCCACATGGTGGCAGCAGGCACAAAGGGTTCTGTCGTCAATATCTGCTCCATCACCGCGTTTGCGGGCATGCCCGACCAGGTCGGCTATTGTGTGTCCAAGGCGGGTGTCTTCCAGATGACACGGAGTATCGGTCTTGCGCTGGCAGACAAGGGCATTCGGGTAAATGCTGTGGGTCCTGGAACAGTCCGGACCGAACTTTCGGAATCGGCACTCGGGTACGACAGCGGCGGCAGCGTGATGAAACGCGTTTTGGCCCGGACGCCGCTAGGCCGCCTGGCCGAACCGGAGGAGATCGCCAATGCAGTCCTGTTTCTCGCGGGTGACGATGCAGGCTATCTCACCGGGCATACGATATTTGTTGACGGCGGGCGGTTGATCCAGAACATCGTCCTGCCATTCGACGAGTAGCAAGATAAAAGTTCTCAGCAGGACCAGGGGAGATCAAGCCATGAGACTCGAGGGGAAAGTTGCGATTGTCACGGGAGCGGGGCGGGGTATCGGCCGTGGTTGTGCGAAACGCTTCGCCGCGGAAGGTGCAGCAGTTGTCGCCGCCGATGTCTATGACGAAGGTGGCACAAAGGTCGCAGCGGAAATCGAGGCCGATGGCGGAAAAGCTGTGTTCACGCACTGCGATATCAGCGATTCGGCCCAAGCGGCTGCGCTTGTGCAGACGGCCGTCGATACGTACGGCGGACTCGATATTAGTCTCAATTGTGCCGGTATTATTCCCATCGAGGGGTCCGACGTCCTCGAAACCGAGGAATCGGAATGGGATCGGGTCATCGGCGTAAATCTCAAGGGCACGTTTGTTGTCTGTCAGGCAGCGGCGCGGGAGATGGTGAAGAAGGGATCCGGTAGCATCATCAACATTGCGTCAGTCACGGCACTGGTGGCTATCGGTAACCAGGCCGCCTATGTCGCGTCCAAGGCAGGCGTCAATGGGTTGACCAAGTCCATGGCGATCGGGCTCGCCCATCGTGGTGTTCGGGTCAACGCCATTGGACCCGGGTCGATTGAGACCGACATGGCGGCGGTTGTCCTCGCGGATGAAGACTCCCTCGCCCGCGTGATGTCGCGTACGCCTCTGCATCGCATGGGCCAACCCGATGACATTGCCGGCACCGCCTTGTTCCTGGCGAGCGATGACTCCAGCTACATCACCGGTCAGACCATTTATGTGGAAGGCGGGCGATTGGCCCTCAATCACGTTATGCCACCCAAAGCTTGAAGCAAGTGCTTGTATGACCCTTCAAGCTTCCATCGTTGAGCGCCCGTACGCGGGTTATCACAAAGCCGATGTCCCGGAAGAGGATGCCGAACTCACGCACACCGGTGCGGGGACTCCGATGGGAGAGTTGCTCAGGAAATTCTGGCAACCGGTCTGTCTGGCGGAAGAGCTGACAGAACTTCCCAAGGCAATCCGGATCATGGGCGAGGATCTGGTGGCTTTCCGCGACCACTCGGGCCGCGTCGGTGTTGTCCATCGGCATTGCAGCCACAGGGGCACCTCGCTTGAATATGGCATCGTGTCAGAGCGGGGTATCCGTTGCTGCTATCACGGTTGGCTGTTCGACGTTGATGGGGCGATTCTCGAGACACCGGGAGAGCCGCCTAACTCGAAGCTCAAGGCCTCCTTCAGGCACGGTGCTTATCCAGCCCGAGAGTATGAAGGGCTCGTGTTCGCCTATCTCGGACCGCCGAG
>Ga0209403_10001312_pt1 | contig 32652 bp, 29 predicted proteins | sample ArcticOcean_MG_C_8_FD_187440 | JGI IMG/M metagenome (GOLD analysis project Ga0209403, IMG submission 187440) | Marine microbial communities from western Arctic Ocean - ArcticOcean_MG_CB11_86 (SPAdes) (version 2) | ecosystem: Environmental > Aquatic > Marine > Oceanic | place: Arctic Ocean...
GTAATCACATTTTAAACTAATAACATATGTGATAAATATTGTTGAACTTGTATTTTATTAATTGTCCATCTATCTCAATCTATGAAAGTTATCTAAACCTAAAAAACCAAAGTATTTCGAATATTAGATTGAATATATGTTCTCAGGAAACATTTTAAATGCCCAAACTAAATAATTCAAAAGTATTAATCATCGGCTCAGGAGCGGCCGGTTGTACAGCCGCCGTATATGCAGCAAGGGCAAACTTAAAGCCTACAATGATACACGGCATGCAACCCGGAGGCCAACTGACAATTACCACTGATGTAGAGAACTATCCAGGTTTTGCTGAAGCCATTCAAGGACCGTGGCTCATGGAACAGATGGAGGCTCAAGCTAAAAACGTGGGAACAAGTATTATTAATGATGTTGTTGTCGACATCGACTTCTCCGTTTATCCGTTCTCTTGTACATGCGATTCGGGTGATATTTATACTGGTGATACTCTCATATTAACAACTGGAGCATCTGCACGCTGGTTAGGCCTTAAATCAGAGAAAAAATATAGTGGTTTTGGTGTATCTGCGTGTGCTACATGTGATGGATTTTTTTATCGTGAAAAACCGGTTTTAGTAATCGGTGGAGGCAATACAGCAGTTGAAGAAGCTCTGTTTCTTACTAACTTTGCTTCTAAGGTTACGGTTATCCACCGACGAAATGAATTTAGAGCAGAAAAGATTATGCAAGAGCGCCTTTTCCGCAATAAAAAAATTGAAGTAATATGGAACTCTGTACTTGAAGAGGTTATAGGTAATGATAATCCACTAGGCGTTACTGGAGCACGTATTAAAAACATTAAAACAGAGAAAATTAAAGATATTAAGGTTGACGGAGTTTTTATCGCAATTGGTCATATCCCTAACACAGGTTTATTTAAAAAAGATCTAGATATGGACAGTGAAGGGTACTTAATTACAAAACCAGATAGCACAGCATCAAATATACCTGGAGTATTTGCCGCTGGTGATGTTAAAGACAAAATTTATCGTCAGGCCGTTACTGCTGCCGGAATGGGATGTATGGCTGCACTAGAAGCCGAAAAATTTTTAGCTCTTAAACAAGGGTAAACATAAGATGTCTATTTTTTGCTTGTATATTATCAAATTTACTACCGGTAAAAACAAAATTAGATTTATTTTCTAATGCCGATGGACTGGGATAAGCTTAGAGTCTTTCATACAGTCGCTGAAGCGGGAAGCTTTACTCATGCCGGTGATAGTCTTCATCTTAGCCAATCAGCAGTTAGTCGGCAGGTAAGCACTTTAGAAGATAGTCTTAACTGTCGACTTTTTCATCGACACGCAAGAGGACTTTTATTAACCGAACAAGGGGAGGTATTATATCGGACAGTACATGAAGTATTTGCAAAACTAACCATGACTGAGGCACAAATCAATGAAGCCAAAGACAGACCTCAAGGGCCACTAAAAATTACTACAACAGTAGGTCTTGGTTCTATTTGGTTGACTCCGAGAATACGAGAATTCATAGATCTTTATCCTGATATTGAAGTCACATTGATTACATCAGATGAGGAACTTAACATTTCAATGCGAGAAGCTGACTGCGCAATTCGTCTAACGACACCAAAACAACTGGATTTGATACAGCGACGTCTAACTAGAGTAAATACACACGTTTATGCGTCAACAGAATATATACAACATAACGGAATGCCTGACCGAGTTGCTGATTTAAGTAACCATAAACTAATAGTATTTAGCGACGAAGGCACTCAACCAGTTCCCAATTTAAACTGGCTACTTAACGCCGCCAAGCAAACGATCGGATTCGAACCGAAAAAACTGCTAACCTTAAATAACCTCTACGGAATGTTAAGGTCTGTAGAAGCAGGTATCGGTATTGCTGGGTTACCTGATTTTTATGCCAGGGAATCACGTAGTCTCGTAAGAGTATTACCAGAGCTTGAAGGTCCAGGTTACGATGCTTACTTTGTATACCCAGAAGAGCTAAAAGGGTCTACACGTATTAGAGTGTTTAGTGATTTTATAGTTAGAAAGGTAGCTGAAACACGTTTTTAACGTATTACATATACTCTTATTTAACGAATGATATATACTTTTACGAAGGTATGATATAATTGCATGGCTGCTGCATAAAAAGAGAACATGAAAAAAACACAAAAAAAGTATATCTATAAATCTATTATGAATTTAGGGCTGTTTAGTTAAGCGTCTTACCCTCCCAAGGCGCCAATTACGGGCTATAATTCAAAATATATATGACTCTTGATAAACAAATCACAGAGTTTGAAGGCCGAGCCACTTAATGTAAGCTCGGCCTTCTCAAATATACTTCATTAAATATTGGAAAAATTAATGACCCCTGCAATCACGAGACATCAATTGTATATAATTTCCGCTGGTGCTGTGATTTTAGCAATTGTTCTTGGTGTTCGTCAGACATTCGGTCTCTTTCTAGTGCCTATGACATTAGACCTGGATTGGAGCCGAGGTTTATTTGGCTTTGCCATGGCAATCCAAAATTTAATTTGGGGAATAGCACAACCCTTTGTTGGTGGGTTAGCAGATCGCTATGGGTCAGGAAAAACGATTTTTGTAGGGGCTATAGTTTATGCACTTGGAGTATTCGGCATGGCAAACGCAATTACTCCAACAGATTTGATTTTAACTGGTGGAGTTCTGGTGGGATTGGGTATGAGTGGTGCCGGGATTGCTGTTGTCTATGGTGCTGTCTCAAGAGCAGTCGCTCCTGACAACCGAACATATGCAGTAGCTCTGGTTAGTACTATAGGAGCTCTAGGCCCAATGGTTCTACCAATTTTTAGTCAAACACTCATAGGTGCAACGGGGTGGTATTTCTCTCTTATTGTATCATCTGTAATCGTTTTGCTTATGGCACTTTTAGGCAGGTTATTAAATCATAGCGAAACAGAAAATAATAATGAGCCGGATTTAGGTTTACTGGAAGTAATCAAATCTGCAATTAATAACTCAGGTTATATTTTGTTAGTGGGTGGCTTTTTTGTATGTGGTTTCCATGTTACTTTTATAGGAACACACTTTCCCGGGTATGTTTCTGCTAATGGCATGACTTCTGAAACAGCTGCTATAGCCCTTACAATAATAGGCTTTGCAAATATTGTTGGTACATATCTAGCTGGCGAATTGAGTAAAAAATACAGGCAAAAAAACCTATTAAGTTTTATATATCTAGGTCGCTCGGCTCTTATTGTAGTGTTAATTATACTACCAAAAACAGAATGGACAATATATACCTTCGCAATGGGTTTTGGTCTTTTGTGGCTCTCTACGGTGCCTCTTACTAGTGGAGTAGTAGCTCGTATTTTTGGAGCTAAACATCTAGGTATGTTGTTTGGCTTTGTGTTTTTTAGCCACCAAATTGGATCATTTTTTGGTGCTTGGTTGGGAGGGATAGCCTATGACAAAACTGGAACTTATGACGCCATTTGGTATGCCTCTATAGTATTGGGTGTGCTGGCTGCCCTACTTCATTGGCCAATTCATGATCAGCCGTTAAAGAATTACGTAAAATCTCAAACAGCCTCGATATAGATTTAATTATAATTACAAAACTCATTAGTTTGAAGATAAACTAATAATGCTCACTTTCCTTATCTATAAAGAGTGTACATTTTTCTCACAATTTGGCGCATAGATTTCTGGGGGTTTCATGCTCATCAAAGTTAAACGAGGCTGGGAGTTGTCTGAAAACCTAGCAACTCCTGAAAAACTATTTATGAATCGACGACAAATTTCTAAGGCAATAGCCGCGAGCTCATTACTTTCCATGCCGGGACTACTTACAACCACCTATAAAACCGCTGCATCTGAAAAAATTGTCGATTCTTCTCTTGTTGATAAATCAGTTGCTAGAAATAAAAATTTTACTCTTGATAGACCAATAACGCCTGAAAAATACGCTACCACATATAATAATTACTATGAGTTTGGCTCCCATAAGAGCGTATGGAAGCAAGCACAGAAACTTATAACAAACCCTTGGAAGATTTCGGTAAACGGTATGGTTGAAGAAGAATTTCAGATGGATATAGAAGATTTACTTAAAAAAGTAGACTTAGAAGAACGGCTATATCGTCACCGTTGTGTAGAAGCGTGGTCAATGGCCGTCCCTTGGATTGGTTTTCCTATGAAACAGCTAGTGAAAATTGCTAAACCCAAAGCTAATGCAAAATATGTCGTAATGCGGACAATATCAGAAAGCAAATCAGAAATGCCAGGCCTCAAACAATTTTGGTACCCCTGGCCCTATACGGAAGCTCTTACTATTGATGAAGCAATCAATGAACTAGCATTTATAGTTACTGGGATGTATGGCAAACCTATCCCTCCTCAGAACGGTGCGCCATTAAGATTAGCAGTGCCTTGGAAGTATGGGTTTAAATCTATTAAGTCGATTATTAGTTTTAGCTTTACCAAGCACCGTCCAAAAACTTTTTGGGAAGCGTTAGCAGAAAAAGAGTATGGGTTTTGGGCAAATGTAAACCCTAAAGTTGATCATCCTCGTTGGAGCCAGGCTAGTGAATGGATGATTGGTGGGAGTAAAAACGACCTTATACCCACTCAATTGTTCAATGGCTATGGTGAGTCTGTAGCGTATCTTTATAAAAATTTAGAAAAAGAAGATCTTTATAGATAAAGCACATATTTATTTATAAGAATATGGACGCCAAACTATAATAAAATATAAAATAAATATAAAATAAATATATCAAATAAATTTTACCGCAAAAACCGATAGTAAAATGACCTGATTGAGCCAAAACATTTAAATATACAAACGTTAAAAAAGGATGCGACTAGTGAAAAAAACTCTAGGAATGATTGGCCTTGGAAAGATGGGGCTAGCACTTACACAACAGATGATAATAGATGGACACACAGTATATGGTTATGATATCGACCCCGAAAGGATGGAAATGCTGCTGAAAGAAGGCGGTACTCCCTTAGAAAATGCCCAGGAGGTAGGTGAAAAAAGTGATATTACATTTTCTATCTTACTAAAAGCATCACATATAGAAGAAAATTTATTTGGTATCAATGGTATAGATAAATCATTAAAAAGTGGCCATATCCATGTAGAGATGAGCACTATGCCACCATCTTTTAGTAAAGAAATTTCTGAAAAACTTGAGATAGCAGGCATCGATATGCTTGATGCTCCAATATCAGGATCACATCCAGCAGTTAATGCGCGAACAATTACCTTTATGGTAGGAGGTAAAGAAAAAGCATTCGTGCAGGTACAGCCTATCCTAGAAAGCTTGTCAGCTGATGCCACTCATACAGGACCTGCTGGAAGTGGTAGTGTTATGAAAGTGGTTACTAACCTATTTGTTAATTCTTCTACAGCCCTGATCTGTGAGATGATACTAACTGGAGAGCGCGCAGGCTTATCACATGATGTGATGATGCATTGCCTTTCAAAGGGGTCTGTTCGCGGAGCTATGTTAAATCAGCTTGCCCCTCGCTTATTTGAACGCAACTTTAAACCACAGGGAGCAGTTGAAATATTTGTAAAAGATATGGGACTAGCTATTGATTTGGCAAAAGAGCACGGAATAGACCTTCAGGTAGTACCAGCAGCAAGAAAGATGTTTCAGCGTGCGGAAGCAGCTGGATGGGGTAAGGACGACGCCAGTAGAGTTTTAGAGGTCTATGAAGGCAAAGATTAGTAAAATGGTAAAAACATATATTTTACCTAATTTATTAACTTACTTTTCAAGAACGGTATGATTACTTCCAGTAATATACGTTCGTCAGGCCAATCGTTAGATCGACCAAGATGCCCTCCAGATGGATTTACCCAAGTATATTTCGCCTGACCATGACGTTGGAGAAGCAAAAGATCTTCTATTGAAGTCTGAGAATCTTTTTCTCCTCCTACTAACAACATTTCTGGAGTTGCTTTATCAAGTAAACCCAAAGCCTTAATTGACATTAAAGGAACTTTGTTAAGGTATTCTTCCCAGCTATCCGCTCCATAGATAGATAAACGAGCCGGCAGATAGTCAAATAAATACTCATTTGTATTTGTACTATGCTCTAACCATTCACGTTGGAATGTATAATGCGTGGGCCCTGCCCAAAAAACTGCAGCAGCTAAACGCTTTTCTTCAGCGATAGCAAGACGAGCTGACCAGTAACCACCCTGACTAACTCCCTGAACCGCTAAACGCTTTGAGTCAATGTCGTCACGACTTTCGAGATAATCAATTATTACTTTATAAATACGTATTGCATCTGGAGAGGCCAGAATAGGGGATTCTCCTGTTCCAGGTATATCAAGTGCTGCATAGCCAAACCCATTCGCCAAATACTCTGGGCCATATCGCTCAACAATATATTCTTTGTAACTATCTAAACCTCCAAAAGATAATATTAGAGGTACTGGCCGAGCAGCATTATCAGGCAACTGCATATAGAACGTAACCTGTTTGCCTTCGAATGGGATTTGTATACGTTCTATCTTAGGTGAAACTAAAGCTGCATAATTACGGAAATCATCCATGGAAGTTTTAAATGCTGTCTTTTTACTAGATGTATTTTGCGTTGGCCATGCTGCAAAGCCATGGTAACGCCACGCGTTTAGGTAGTTAGTACAAGCTAGCGAAGGATCAGATTTAACTTGTGTATTAGCAAGATTGAGGTATCGGTCTCCAACTGTAGACCAACCTTTTGCCCATGCGTCGCGGTTCAGTGTAGCGGTATTTGCAAGAGCTTCTTCAACATCTTCTGATTTCATGCCAGTAAGAGGATACCTTTGTGCATCTGTCCGCTCTTGAATTTCATCACTTAACTGCTGCCAACTTCGCAAGGTTATCATGTTATTACTAGTCATGTATTTTCTTTCAGTTATCTAACGTTTTGATAAAACAATGCAAATATGAAGTTGCGCATATAACGTTTAAAACAAAAATGATTGTCTGAGCTCTAGAAAAACAATTATATATCTCTATATTGATTTAATGCTAATACAATTACCTCCAATGTAATATGACAATACTCGAAGACGAGATAGCTCGTCGACGCACCTTTGCTATTATTAGTCATCCAGACGCAGGTAAAACTACGCTAACCGAGAAACTTCTGTTATTTGGCGGTGCAATACAACTTTCTGGAGCAGTTAAGGCAAAAGGTAAGGCAAGACGCTCCCGTTCTGACTGGATGAAGGTAGAAACAGAAAGAGGTATATCAGTAGCATCATCGGTTATGACTTATGAATACAATAACTGTGTATTCAATTTATTAGATACACCTGGACATGAAGATTTTAGCGAAGATACTTATCGCACTTTATCAGCTGTTGACTCTGCGGTAATGGTTATAGACGCCGCTAAAGGAATTGAGTTGCAAACTCGCAAACTATTTGAGGTTTGCCGCTTACGTGATGTGCCTATAATCACATTCATAAATAAGCTTGATAGAGAAGGTCGAGACCCATTTGATTTACTAGACGAAATAGAACAGGTTCTTGCTATAGAAGTTACGCCAGCAAGTTGGCCAATAGGCATGGGACGTAATTTTCACGGTTGTTACGACGTAATTAAAGATCGTGTTTTAATGATACAAAAGGGGGAAACAGCTAACTCAAAAAATAATGCATTAGGTAACCCTGAACAGTGTAAGGGAATCAACGATGAAAAGTTAGATAAACTTTTACCACAGGAGACAGTAGCATTGTTACGTGAGCAGCTTACGATGGCTAAAGGCTTATGCCCAACCTTAAACATTAATGCCTATAGAGAAGGCAATCTAAGCCCGGTTTTTTTTGGCTCGGCGGTAAATAATTTTGGCGTTAAAGAGCTACTTGAAGGTCTAGTCAGCCTAGCACCAGCGCCAACAGGGCGTTCTTCAAACAAACGTTTTGTTTTACCTGAAGAAGAAAAAGTTTCGGGGTTTGTATTTAAAATTCAAGCAAATATGGACCCTAAACACAGAGATAGAATGGCATTTTTTCGTATTACATCTGGTAATTTTAAACGAGGTATAAAGTTAATCTCAGTTAGAAACGGAAAGCTTGTAAATTTACAAAATCCAATGATGTTCTTAGCCAAAGAACGTGAGACCGCTGAGCAAGCATGGCCTGGAGACATTATTGGTATATCTAACCACGGAAATTTAAGAATTGGTGATACCCTTACAGAAGGAGAAAAAATACAATTTTCTGGTGTTCCATCTTTTGCACCTGAGCTTTTGATGTCTATTGATACAGTTGATCCCATGCGAGCTAAACATCTATCGCGTGCTTTAACGCAGTTAGCAGAAGAAGGGGTAGCTCGTGCTTTTCGTACTAGATTAGGTTCAAACTGGATAGTAGGCGTGCTAGGTGCGCTTCAGTTTGAAGTTATGGCCGACCGAATTCGAACAGAGTATGATATTATAGTAAAATTTACACCTATCCAACTTTATACAGCTCGTTGGCTTGAATCGGACAACCCACAATCAATAAAGAAGTTTAGCGACAAAAATCCAGCTGCTATTGCTGATGACCACGATGGAACTCCTGTATTCTTAGCTCGCAATGAGTGGCATTTAGATAATGCCATACAAGATTCGCCTAATATTAGATTTCTTAAAACACTCGAAAGCACGCCAGAAAATTTTGATAACTAAGCTTTAAAAAAACCAAAAATATCGGTAAACAAAAATTTATAAACTTTAGTAAACCCTGTCCCTGTACTGTTTTAAAATGCCCTATTTATCCGAAATATTTATTAAGTAAATAAAATGCAGCCATAACAAAGTCTAGCTATTTTCTCTTGCGTGATTTGCGAGCAGCATATCGCCGGTCGCGTTCTGCCTTGCGTTCTGCAGCATGTGCTTCCTCGGCTTCTATTTTCTTAACAGCCTCAACCTCCAAACGTTCTTGCTCTGCTTTAAAAGCTATCTCTTTAGCAAGTCTTTTAGCTTCCTCTTCTTCCACTATGCGAATTTTATCAGCTTCCTTTGCTGCTTTTCTATCCTTTAAACGCACCTCTCGTGCAATAGAAACAGCTCGCCGAGCCGCCTGTCTTTCTGCGAATCCAGGTTTATTAGCGGGATTATTTGCTTTAGCTTTCTTAAGTTGTGTTTGTTTTGCCTTAGCCGCCGCACCCAGCCTATCAGCAAAGCTGAGCTCATGGTTCTTCATCTATATATACCTTCTTTTTACTTTATTATAATTACTTTAATATTAATCTCAACTTTCTTGGTTTACATATAATTCTAAACTTAAGTAACATAAATTTTTTCAAATGTTATACTTAAAACATTCTCTTTTTCAGCCATAACAACTTCTATTTAATCCCAAATGGCTTAGGGCCACCTGTGGCCCAGTCAAGCAATTCAACAGTATGCACAATAGGTGCATCAATTTCACCTGCCAATTGTGTTATACAGCCAATATTACCGGTAGCTACTATGGTCGGTTCAGTTAAAGAAATGTTTGCAACCTTACGATCACGTAATTGATCGGCTATTTCTTTTTGCAGAATGTTATATGTACCAGCAGATCCACAACACAAATGTGCTTCAAGTGGTTCCATTACATCAAAACCAACGGCCGACAAAAGCTGCAAGGGTTGACTTTTAATCCCTTGACCGTGTTGCATTGAACAAGCCGAATGATAAGTAACCCGTTGATCTGCTATATCTTTAAAACTAGTAAATTCGACATTTAGTTCAACCATAAATTCAGTTATATCTCGTGCTATTTCCGATATTTTATCAGCCTTCTTTGCGTACTCTATATTATCCCTAAACATAAACCCGTAATCCTTAACCTGAGTACCACAACCGCTAGTATTTATTATTAAAGCATCTAGATCTCTTAATTCAATTTCTCGGGTCCATGCATCAATATTAGCTTTCGCTTGGTTAATTGATTGATTTGTTTTTCCTAAATGATGAGCAAGTGAACCACAGCAACCTGCACCATCTGAAACTACTACCTCTACACCAAACCGCGATAACAAACGAACGGTAGCTTCATTAATTTGTGGAGCAAGCACAGTTTGTGCGCAGCCATTTAGAAGAGCTACCCTTTTACAATATTTACCCTTTGTTTCTATTATTTGTGGTTTATCTACCGGAGACTTTTTAGCCAGCCTATACGGAACTAAAGTCATCATAGAACTTATGTGCTTTGGCATAATAGGCTTTAAAAAACGTCCCATTATTCCTAATAATAATACAAATCTAAATCTTGAAGGGTATGGAACTGTTGAAGCAAGAATCCAACGAATTATTCTATCGGAGAACGGGCGTTTATAAGTTTCTTCAATATGCTGCCTGCCTTGATCAACTAAGTGCTGATAGTGAACACCAGATGGACAAGTAGTCATGCAGGACAAACACGAAAGACAACGATCTATATGGGTTACAACTTCTTTAGTCGCTGGTGCTTCATCCTCAAACATCTGTTTCATAAGGTAAATTCGACCACGTGGGCTATCTAATTCATCTCCAAGTAAAACGTAGGTCGGACATGTCGCAGTACAAAACCCACAGTGAACACATGATCGTAAAATATCGTTAACGACCGCAGTATCAGAATCTGCCAATTGCTGTATTGAGAAGTTAGTTTGCATAAACCTTAAACCCCCAGGTACATCCGCTCTGGATTCATAATGCGTTTTGGATCAAAGCTTTTTTTAACTCTTAATGACAATTCAGCCAAGCTCTTTGATTGAGGTTGAAATACTTCAACCTGTGCTCGGCTTAAAGCATCTGCCCGTATAAGCGTTGCATGCCCTCCTCCGCTTTTATTAAGCACAGAACGTATTTTTTGTGCGCCACAGTCTTCACATCTATCTTTCATACAGTACCAAATAAGTCCCCCGCCCCAGTCATAAAACGCGGACCCCGCATACTCTGAAACAATATTTCTAACAATCAATGGGCTTAAACTCGGTGTTACAGACATTCTCCACAAAACGCTATTTTCTCCCTGGAATGGTTTAACATCTCTTACCTCCGACCAAAAAGTAATGGATTCCTTATTGTCTAGCTCTTCTAGATCTCCATACTTTTTTAAAAGAATACGTAAAGCTTCTATCCTAGCCTCCACTGATGGACCAAAACCTTCTAGCCTCAGACCAGTAATAGCAGTCCTGGAAGAAGAAATATTTTTAATCGTGGAACTCAAAGCTACAGCTAGTGGTAAGTGTGCTGCCCCATTGACCTCATGACTAGAATTAATTGCAGCAGTCATCACTAGTTGTGCCATTTCATCATCAAGATCAAGTAAAACCAATGTTCTGATGTTTTCCGGTGCCGGAAGAACTTTTATAGTAATTTCCGTCAAGGCTGCTAAAGTACCATATGAACCAGTCATTAATTTTGATAAATCATAACCGGTAACATTCTTTACAACACGCCCACCGCTTTTAAATAACTCACCTCGGCCACTAACTCCTTTAATTCCTAAAATGTGATCTCGCGCCGCCCCAGACTTAAAGCGACGAGGACCAGATAAATTGCAAGCAACAACCCCTCCTAAAGTGCCTCCATCATTGCCATAAAGTCGTTCTAAGTTCATTGGCTCAAAAGCTAGCTGTTGGCCATTAGCTGCAATTACAGCTTCTATATCTGAAATGGGTGTCCCCGCTTCAGCAGTCAAAACAAGCTCCTCTGGTTCATAAAGTACTATACCGTTTAACTCTGACAATTCTAAAGTATGACCAATCATACGATTAACTTCAGCACCATATTCATCCAAAATTGGTCTACCCAAATTACGTTTTGTATTGGTTCCTGCAATATCTAGTGGCAGCTCATCACCTAGTGACCACTTGATAATTTCTGATACCTGATTGGGGTTTTCTGGTCTTAACACCTTCGTCATCTGGCCTAAAACCTTGGCAAATCAGGAAATGGTAATTTTCCACGATTAACATGTATGCGCCCCAGTTCTGCGCACCTATGTAACGTTGGAAATACTTTACCAGGGTTAAGAATTTGCCGTGGGTCAAAAGCACATTTAACACGCTGTTGCTGATTTAAATCAATTTCAGAAAACATTTCTCCCATCAAATCGCGTTTTTCAACGCCAACTCCATGCTCTCCAGTTAGAACACCTCCAACTTCTACGCATAACCTAAGGATATCGGCTCCAAAACTTTCCGCACGATCTAGTTCTCCAGGAATATTGGCATCATACATTATTAATGGATGTAAATTTCCGTCACCCGCATGAAATACGTTTGCTACCCGCAAATCATATTTTTTTGACATATCATTCATACATTCAAGTACGTAAGGCAATCTATTACGTGGTATAGTTCCGTCCATGCAGTAGTAATCAGGGGTTACACGACCAATCGCGGGAAAAGCTGCTTTACGACCGGCCCAAAAATTTTCTCTTTCTAATTCGTTCTCACTAACTCTGATAGAAATAGCATCAAGTGCCTCAGCGATTGAAGAAACTTTTTCAATAAGATAGTCTACTTCCGCAGGTGGGCCATCCAGTTCAACTAAAAGTAAAGCCCCCACATCCAAAGGGTAGCCAACTTTAACAAAAGCTTCTGCCGCTGCGATAGCTGGTCCATCCATCATCTCCATACCACCAGGGATAATACCAGCACTAATAATGTTAGCAACGCACTTTCCTCCCGCCTCCGAGCTATTAAAACCAATCATGAGCGCAGTTGCTGTAGTGGGCTTTGGAAGAATTCTAACAGACACCTCAGTAATAACCCCTAGCAATCCCTCTGAACCTGTCATCAATCCCAATAGATCATAGCCTTCACTATCCATATGTTTACCACCTAAACGAAGAATTTCTCCATCCGGAAGAACAATTTCAAGTCCAAGTATATTATTTGTTGTAAGACCATATTTAAGGCAATGAACTCCTCCAGAATTTTCTGCTACATTTCCTCCAATAGTACAAGCAATCTGGCTAGATGGATCAGGTGCATAATAAAAACCATGACTTTCAACAGCTTTTGATATGGCAAGGTTTGTTACACCTGGCTGAACTCGAGCACATCTATTATCGTAGTCAACCTCGAGTACTTGATTAAATTTACCTAACCCAAGAGTAATACCGTCGGCTAAAGGTAGTGCTCCACCAGAAAGAGATGTTCCGGCTCCCCTAGGAACTATTTTGACATTATTCTGATGGCAATAAGATAAAATTTTACTAATTTGTTCAACTGTTTCAGGTAATACCACAAGCATAGGTAATTGCTTGTAAGCCGTTAAGCCATCGGATTCATAAACAGATAATTTTTTTTCTTCTACAATAATATTATTTTTATTAACTATCTCATTCATAGCGACAATTATTTTATCACGATTTGCGAGGGTAGTTTGATCCGGATCAGGCATTTTCATTGGCTTAAACCCCTATCTAAATTGCTAAACACAGAGCAAACTTATTATAGACAGAAAAAGATAAAAAAAACCACGCAAATTGCGCGGTTATTAAATGGCGATGAAACCTCAATAAACCAGATGGTCAGATCAGCCCTGACGAGCCTTAAACCGAGGGTTTCTCTTGTTAATAACATAAAGACGCCCCCGTCGTTTTACAACTTGGCAGTGCCTATCGCGTTTCTTAAGAGTTTTTAAAGAACTAGCGACTTTCATAAATCTCACCTTCAATTATGCTTATGCAAAATTACTTAATCAGCGACGGCAACCTACAAAGACCTTATAAGTCTGTCAACCAGTGCTTTTACTATAAATCACCACCATTTCTATGGTTTGACAGCTTTATTTTGCGAGAGCATTCTATTAACAAATTATATTTTACAAAAATAATAGTTAAGGATGTTTTTTAATATTAGTAAACCCATCAAGTGAGATCCAAGAATAAGGCAAGCCTATACATGAACACAAAAAAAGAGGCCAACTTAAAAAAATACACTGAAATTGAATCCCAGAAAATACCTGTAATAAATGTAGGTAAATTCTTCGAAGGTGATCTTAATCAACTGAAAGAACTATCTAATCAGGTAAAACAAGCTCAAGAAGAAGTGGGATTCTATTATTTAGTCGGCCATGGAGTAAGTTCTGCCATCATCAGGCGTACTTTTGAAGTCATTGCACAGTTTTTTAGCTTACCAGAAAACAAAAAAAATGCATTGAAGGTTAACGAGCACCAAATCGGATATATTCCTCCAAAATCTAGCCTTTTAAAATCATCAGGCATTGAAAATAATACAAAACTTGACACTAATGAAGCATTTCAGCTAATGCGAGATCGCTTTCCTCATGACAAAAAAGTTAGTAAGGGCATCCGATTTAATGGTCTAAACCAATGGCCATCAAATGAACTATTACCTAACTTTCGTAGTATAATGACAGAATATCATGATAATATGAGTAAACTTGGCTGGCGTATGCTTCCTATATATTCTCTGGCTCTTGAGCTAGAGAAGAACCATTTATATCAGTATTTTCGTGATCCTCACTTCATTAATCGTAATGCTCATTACACGCCTAGTAATGTTGAAGATAATCAATTTGGCCTGGCCGCACATTCAGACCATGGATTTATTACTTTTTTACCTCTCTCTAATGAACCTGGGTTAGAAGTTAAAACACAAAGCGGTAAATGGATGGCCGTTCCTTATCTTCAAGATGCAATGTTTATTAACACTGGGGAATTTTTAAGTCGCTGGACAAATGGAAAGTTTATTGCCACTCCCCATAGAGTGGTAATTCCTAAAGCTGATCGTTACGCTATAACGTTTTTTTATAACCCAAGCGATGAGACAGTTAATACAGTATTTTCCAGTTGTTTAAATAATAAGAGCAAATTGCTTTACGAACCAACAACATTTCTTCAATACTTAAAAGAATACGCTGAAGGAAATTATCTTCATCAAGAAAAGTTTGCGAAGCGTCAAAACGCCGCTAGCTATAAGGAAGCAACAAGACTTCCAGAGAAGTAAGTTATAGGTTAAATAATCTAATGTTATTATTAACTATTTTTAATATTCAGAGGTATACAGCTTGAGTGATACATCAAACCCACAATTCCGGAGTATGCGCCTAGGGAGCCACCCCCAGCGGGAGGATGTATCCTTCGATTTGGATTCTGTTTTATCGTCGGTAGTTTCTCTCAGAGCAATTATACCCGAAGACGCTTATACAGCTCCTCTGCTAGGAACAGAACGCGAAGGACAAGGAGTAGTAATTGATGATAGCGGTACAGTACTAACCATAGGTTATCTAGTTACAGAAGCAGAAGAAATATGGCTTATTGGTAATAACTCTAAAGCTTTACCAGCGCATGTAGTAGCTTACGATCAAGAAACTGGATTAGGATTAGTTCAAGCTCTAGGGAATCTTGAACTACCTGCAGCGGAAATTGGAGAGTCTTTCCCTGTTGCAGTTGGAGAGCCTATTATAATGGCTGGTCAGGGGGGCACAGAAGAAGCAGTGAACGCCCAAGTAGTTTCTGTCAGAGAGTTCGCTGGTTCATGGGAATATCTTATAGATGACGCTATATTTACTATTCCTGCTCATTCAAAATGGAGTGGTGCTGGAGCTTTTAACCGGTTAGGACAGCTTATAGGTATTGGTTCGTTATATATTCAACAAGTAATACCAGGAGAAGATCAAATAGACGGAAACATGATTGTTCCGATTGATATTTTAAAACCTATATACGATGATCTAATTAAATTAGGACGACCAGGTAAGCCTCCTCGGCCATGGCTAGGAATGACCACCGCTGAGGCGGATGATAAACTTGTTGTAGCTGGTTTGGCTAAACGAGGTCCAGCAATGCGAGCTGGAGTGGATCTCGGGGATATAATAGTTGGTATTGCCGGCGAACCTGTTAAAAGTCTACCAACCATGTTCCGTAAAATATGGGCACTAGGAAGTGCTGGTGTAACAGTCCCAATCACGCTAGAACGTGATGGTCAAACTATGTCTATTTCTATCGACAGCAGCGCTCGACAGGAGTATTTAAAAAAGCCAAGTATAAATTAGTAACCCAATCAACTTTACTAACAGTTGATTACATAAGGCCAATCAAACTAAAGTTGGTTGTATTTTATTTCCATTATGACGCAGTATTGGCCTAGAATAAAATAACCGCAATCACAAACAGTGATAAACGAAATTAACAAAGAGGAGAGATTTATGAAATTTTCATCAATCATGGGGGCAGCGGTAGCTGTGACGGCATTTTTTGTCGTCGGGGCTACGCAAGCTTCTACACTAGATGACGTAAAAGCGGCTGGTAATCTTAAATGTGGTATTAATACAGGCCTTCCTGGCTTTGCATTTACCGATGATAAAGGAAACTGGAAAGGTTTTGACGTAGCTTTTTGTCGTGCTTTAGCTGCAGCTGTATTAGGAAACCCTGATAAAGTAAAATACGTTAACCTTACAGGAAAAACCCGTTTTCCAGCGCTTGCATCGGGTGAGATCGACGTCCTATCGAGAAATACTACATGGACTTTTTCACGGGATGTTGATCTAGGATTCACATTCCTAGGGGTTAGCTATTATGATGGGCAAGGGTTCATCGGTCGTAAATCATTGGGTATTAAGAGTGCGAAGGAACTGAATGGTGCATCTGTATGTATCCAAACAGGTACAACAACAGAATTAAACCTTGCTGATTTTTTTCGCTCAAACAATATGAAATACGAACCCGTACCAATCGAGACAAACTCGGAAGCACGAGCGGGATATTTAGCAGAAAGGTGTGACGTTTATACCACTGATGCCTCAGGGCTTGCAGCAACAAAGAGTACCTTTGAAGATGCTGATAAGCATATGGTGTTTCCAGAAATAATATCAAAGGAACCTCTTGGACCATTAGTACGTCAGGGTGATGACCAATGGGCCGACATTGCTCGTTGGACCTTAAATTCATTAATTGTTGCCGAGGAGCTAGGAGTTACCAAAGCCAATGTTCAAACTATGGCTAAAGGAACCAAAAACCCAGAAATAAACCGTATGCTCGGTAAAGAAGGCTCAATGGGAAAAATGTTGGGTCTTGATGCAGAGTGGGCGGTTCGCGCTATTGCTGCCGGAGGTAATTATTCAGAGATATTCGCTAAATATCTTGGAACCAACACCCCTTTAGGACTTTCGAGAGGCTTAAACGCTCTGTATAAAGATGGAGGTATTCTTTACGCTCCACCAATACGTTAAAAGAGTAATGTCCTTCGCCCGGATTGATATCAATCCGGGCGAAGTTCTAACTTAGTGAGATTAAAGGTCAAAGATTGACCCAGCTATGGGACCAAGACTTTTTTTGGAATAATTACCAGACGCTTTTGGGGTGAAGAACGCACCCGGGGAATCATCTTGCAGATGTTTCTTGTGTTTGGATTAGTACTATTTTTTGGTTTCATCATATCAAATACAATTACAAACCTTGAAAAGGCTGGTTTAGCTTCAGGTTATGGGTTTCTAGCAGATACTGCTTCTTTTGATATAAATCAGCGATTAATTGAATACTCATCAACATCATCCTATGGCCGCGCAATATTTGTAGGCGGATTAAACACCATTGTTGTGGCTGTATTAGGAATTGTAGCCGCCACCCTAATAGGGTTTTCAGCAGGAATACTAAGGCTTTCAAGTAATTTTTTGATACGTCAACTAATAACTATGTATGTAGAGTTTGTAAGGAATGTTCCTGTACTCTTACAAATCATATTTTGGTGGATAATTCTAATTTCTTTACCAAAAGTAAGGTCTAGTTTTTCTATTGGAGATTCTGTTTTCTTAAATAATCGTGGTGTTAGATTACCATCACTCATTTACGAAAATAATTCGGAATACATACTAATTGGTATAGTTATCAGCTTACTTATGGCTTATGCTCTTAGGTGCTGGGCAAGAAAAAGACAAAGAGAGACGGGAAAATCATTCCCCGTAGTTTTTTCATCCTTAGGAATAGTATTCTTTGTTCCTTTATTAATATACTTTTTAGCTGGACAGCCTATTGGGTTTGATAATCCAACACGGGGGCGTTTCAACTTAACTGGTGGTTTTAATGTAACACCCGAGCTCGTAGCATTATGGTTGGCTTTATCAACATATACTGCTGCTTTTATATCTGAAATTGTTCGTTCAGGTATATTATCTGTCTCAAAAGGACAAAAAGAAGCTGCAAGTGCGCTGGGATTAAGACCTGGTTTAACTATGCGCAAGATTATATTACCGCAGGCGCTTAGAGTTATTATTCCTCCACTTACTAGCCAATACCTAAACCTAGCTAAAAATTCTTCATTAGCCGTAGCGATAGGATATCAAGACATAGTTTCAATAGGAGATACAGTATTAAACCAGAGCGGACAAGCTTTAGAGGTTATATCTATATTTATGGTTTTTTATCTATCGCTTAGTCTCGTAACTTCTGCACTTATGAATTGGTATAATAAAAGAATTGAGTTGGTTGAGCGATGACTTTAAACACCTCTTTCTCAGCTAAAGAACCTAGTAAAAATCCGAAACTACCACCGCCTAGTACTGTTGGGTTTATAGGTTGGATACGTAAGAATTTATTTAGTAACTTAACTAGCACTCTGCTTACATTGATCTCTTTATACATACTTTTTTTAGTACTCCCACCCTTGCTTAATTGGGCTTTTTTTAACGCAGACTTTACAGGAACTATAGGAAAAGAATGTAATTCTGATGGAGCATGTTGGGCATGGGTCGACCAAAGAATAAATCAGTTTCTATATGGTTTTTATCCCGCTGATTATTACTGGCGCGTTAATTTTTCACTTTTTCTGCTAGCACCTGCTTTAGCTTATTTATTATTTGAAAACCTTCCTTTTAATCGATACGGTCGCTGGTTTTCTTTATTATACCCTGTATTAGCTGCCATTTTACTACTCGGAGGTTTTGGACTAGAAGAAGTAACTACGGATAAATTTGGCGGATTTATGCTGAATCTAGTTGCTGGATTAGCCGGCATAGCTTTATCTCTACCTATTGGCGTTCTTCTTGCCCTTGGTCGGCGTTCTAAACTGCCACTAATAAAATTATTCTGTATAATTTTTATCGAATTAATACGAGGCGTTCCACTAATAACATTGTTGTTTGTAGCCGTAATAATCGTTCAACTCTTCTTACCGCCACAGGTATCGATAGATCAACTATTTAGAGTTATGCTTATGATAACAGTTTTTGCTTCAGCTTATATGGCAGAAGTAATTAGAGGGGGCTTACAGGCGATTCCTACTGGCCAGTATGAAGCAGCTCAGGCAATGGGTTTAAAATATTGGCAATATATGCGTTTGGTTATCCTTCCTCAGGCCTTAAAAATATCTATACCTGGAATTGTCAATACCTTTATTGGATTATTCAAGGATACAACTTTAGTAATAATAATTGGACTATTTGATATTTTAGGTCAGGCACGTCTTTTGCAAACTAATCCTAATTGGATGGGTAAAGTTGATCATGAAACATTTTTATTTGCAGCATTATTCTTTTTTGTGATCTGTTTTTCAATGTCTCGTTACTCAATTAACTTAGAAAAACGACTTGATACAACAAATAAATAAAGTACAAATCAGGTAAACTTTAGAAAGAGCTTCAATGATGGATAGAGCCGCTGTAATTGAAATTAATTCACTAAATAAATGGTTCGGCAACTTTCACGTGCTAAAAGATATTGATCTAACAGTATCTCAAGGTGAAAGAATAGTTGTTTGTGGTCCGTCTGGCAGTGGAAAGTCAACTCTTATACGCTGTATAAACCGCCTGGAAGAACATCAAGAAGGCAAAATTTTTGTTGATGGAACTGAACTAACCAATGATTTAAAAGATATAGATACAGTTCGCCGCGAAGTAGGGATGGTTTTTCAGTCCTTTAACCTTTTTCCTCACCTGAGTGTTCTAGAAAATTGTACATTGGCATTAATTTGGGTTCGTAGAATGCCCAAAACTGAAGCAGAATCTGTAGCAATGGAATACCTAGAACGAGTAAAAATTCCAGAACAAGCATATAAGTTTCCTGGTCAACTATCAGGGGGACAACAACAAAGGGTAGCTATAGCAAGGTCATTATGCATGCGACCCAAAATAATGTTATTTGACGAACCAACATCAGCTCTAGATCCGGAAATGATTAAGGAAGTCTTGGATGTGATGGTAGATTTAGCTGAGACAGGAATGACAATGCTAGTTGTTACCCACGAAATGGGGTTTGCATCTGAAGTGGCTGACCGTATAATATTTATGGATGAAGGATACATTGTGGAACAAAACACACCTGATGAATTTTTCAACAATCCAAAATCCGATCGTACCAAGCTTTTTCTAAGTCAAATACTTTAATTAATAAATCAAAATTCATCCCAACATTTCTAAGAATTAGAAATATAAATGTTTTATACCGCCATTACCCTTTTACCAGTATTTATGCTGATATTATCCGGTTTTTTAATTTTCAAATTCTGGTTACATGAAGAAATTTCCTGGAAATTATGTGAGAAACTCACTTACTATATTTTCATTCCAGCTTTAGTAATAAAAGATTTAACCGCAACTGATCTAATAGCGATAAAATTTTCTGATATAGTAATAGCCCTACTAGGATCAGTATTAGCAATAACGATTGTCCTATTATTTTTACGCAAAACTCTTAATAAACATCTTAGTATTAATAATGGAGCTTTTACATCAGTATTACAGGGCTCGATTAGGGCAAATTTTTTTATTACCCTGGCGGTTGCCCCTCTCATTCTTGGCGACGACGCTTTAGCTCTAGTTATTATACTCATTGCGTTTTTTACAATTTTAGTAAATATAATTAGTGTTTTAACCTTAGCTCGTTTTGGTAATAATCAAAAAAACGGACTAAGCCATCTGCTTAAACAACTATTAAAAAACCCTTTCATAGTTTCCACAGTACTAGCAGTAGTAATTAATTTAAATGGTTGGATTGCTCCAGTGGCGATAGAAAAAACACTGAATCTATTATCAGGTGCAGGATTACCATTAGCACTAATCACTGCAGGTGCAGGCTTACGCTTTAGCAATATAGGAAAACATCTCAATGGTCTTTTAGTGGCCAGTTTTTGCAAATTAATTGCCTTACCACTAATTTCCTGGACAATAGGAAACCTGCTGGGCCTCGAAGAAATTGCTTTAGCCACATTAGTTTTATTTCATAGTCAGCCCACAGCGATGACTTCTTATGTTCTCTCAAAACATATGGGAGGGGACCATGAATTGATGGCAACAATTTTAACTATGCAAACTATATTTGCCTTCATTACTGTACCCATCCTAATGACTCTAGTTATTTAACAAAAATTAGTTCAGTCTAATGAATTTTGGAGCTCTGCTACAAGATCTCGAGAATCTTCTATGCCAACAGATAACCTAATTAAATTATCAACTATACCAAGCTCAGCACGTTTTTCTGGAGGTATAGATGCATGCGTCATAATTGCAGGATGTTCAATCAAACTCTCAACACCCCCTAAACTTTCAGCCAAGGAAAATAACTGACATCGTTCTAAAAATGTTTTGCTTTCAGTTAATCCGCCCTTAATTAAAACGGTTACCATGCCACCAAATCCATTCATTTGTTTTCTAGCCAGCTCATGTTGTGGATGACTAGGTAATCCGGGATAAATTACTTTTTCAACCGCTTGATGATTCTCAAGAAATTCGGCAACTAACTGCCCATTCTTTACATGGCGTTCCATCCGTAAGTGTAGAGTTTTTAAAGCTCTTAAAGACAAAAAACTATCAAACGGACCTGCTATGGCACCGACAGCATTCTGCAGATAGGCTAAGCGCTCGGCTAAATCTTCTCTTTTCACAACCACTACTCCACCAACCACATCAGAATGACCATTAAGATATTTAGTAGCAGAGTGCACAACAATATCGACACCAAAATCAAGTGGTCTCTGAATATAGGGAGAAGCAAATGTATTATCACATACAGTTATTAACCCGTACTCCGCTGCAATCCTAGCAACAGAAGCTAAGTCGACGATACGCAACATAGGATTCGTAGGCGTTTCTACCCATATCATTTTTGTAGTAGGTTTAATTGCCGATACAATTCGATCAGTATCTGTCATGTCTACAAAAGAAAATTCTAAATTTGAACTACGCTTTCGGACATTTTCAAATAGTCGAAATGTACCGCCATATAGATCATCCATTGATATAACATGATCTCCACTATCCAGCATTTCTAGGACGGTACCTATAGCAGCCATCCCTGATGCAAATGCATAGCCGTTGTTGCCATTCTCTAAATCAGCAATACAAGCTTCATACGCCTCCCGAGTAGGGTTCTTAGTACGTGAGTACTCATATCCCTTATGTTGTCCCGGACTAGATTGAACAAAAGTAGAAGTAGCATATATCGGTGTCATAATTGCACCAGTAGTTGGATCGGGTTTTTGGCCTGCGTGAATCGCGCGTGTGGCAAAGTAGGGCCTATTTGATTTATAACTCATAAATTAAATTACTCCGCAATTGATAAACATACCAACACTCTACCTCAGTCTATTATCGCTACTGCATCGATTTCAATTAAACAACGCGGATCTGTTGCCAATTTTACAACCTGGACAGTCGTTGTGGTTGGCTTGTTATCTCCAAAATATTCGGCCCAAACACGGTTAAGAGAATCTTGATCTGAAAGATCAGTACAGTATCGATTTGCAGTAACAATATCAGAAAAACCTGCGCCGACTGCATCAAGACCTTTCTTTATATTTTCCAATACCATCCTAGTTTGTCCCTCCATATCTTCTGGAATACCATCAAACTCTTCGGGAACGTGCGGATGACTATGGTATACAGGGGTGGCCGTACATCCAGCCAAATAGACAGTAGTTCCTCCAGTGACTTTAATAGCTGGAGCATAGGGCATCCATATATCAGGAGCATCAGGCCAATGTATATGTTCAATTTTTTTTGCCATAATTATATCCTTCTATAATTTATTTATATAGTTACATAACAAAGTTATAATAAGTAAAATAGGTATACTAAAATAATTAAGAATCATAAAGATCATAGTGTCCACCACCCAATGGATCTCGATAGACGTCATCATAACTAAGCAGTTTATTGGATAATAAATTTTTAAATGAGTTTATACTTTGTGAAACGCCTTCTGATAGACTGATACTCGGCCAATCACCTACCAGGTTTCTGAGTTTTCTATCATCAAGACCACTTACAAATGGTAGTTTTTCACCCTTAATTGTAACTTCAGCCCCGGGTACACAACCCTTAATCTCTTCAACTACCTCAGCAATTGTTGTATCTGCTCCAGATAAATCAAAAACATGTGCACCATCTGCTCCCGACTGTGCACTACGAATAAAAGCATCGGCAACCTCAATCGTATGTTGAAGCATAATGGGACCGGCAAAAGGTATAGTAAATCGTTTACCAGCCGCTGCCGCTAACATAGCTTTCGTAGGAGCAGCTGTAATTCCTTGATCACGACCAGGTCCATAAACAGTATGGGGTCTGATACCAATGCTGGGCACTTTCCAAGTTTGCCAATAAACATCAGCGATTGCTTCATCAGCCATCTTGAAAACGCCATATAAAGTAGAAGGCCATAGATTATCCAGAATAGGTAGTGCGGCAACTGAACTAGCATACGCAAGACCTTTAATTCCAAGAGATCTAGCCACTTCGAATATATTAACCTGTCCCACTATGTTTACTTCAGCTCCACGAACGGGATTAGCATTACAGAAAGGAACCTGAAGTGCGGCAAGGTGTATTATAGATTTCACGTCATATTCTAAAATAGTCGCCTTCAAAATATCAGAATTACAAACATCGCCCACTACCCAAGTAACTCCATCAGCTAAAGATCTATCCATTAATAATCTAAGCCGGCGACGGTCTTCAGCAATATCAAAAGCCACAGGCACTTGGCCGTCTCGTACCAAGTTAGCCACTACTTGAGCGCCTATACAACCAGCAGCACCAATTACTAAAACTGATTCACTTATTTTGTTCTCCAACTCAGTCTCCTAAAATTTCCGTACAATATAAATATATATATTTTTATTTCAAAATAACGTCTTATCCTTTTAACTTTTTTGTATCATAGTGCAATTACGTCTCATAATTTTTGTAGGATTAGAACCGAATGGGTGCAAATAAAAATAAAAGTGAAGATAAATCATTCATAAAAGCTAATATAGTCTATTCCGTAGACACTGGAGAAAAAGTAATAAATGAAACTCTAGGCCAAGGAAATATGTCACGAATAGTTGTCGGAACTTTTAAAAAACACCTGGTATCAATTACCGATGGCCGTCACTTACGTTATAAATTGAACAATGAAATAACTGGCTTTGAATTTTTAGACCATGGAACAAAGGTATCTGACTTTTATGATGTAGATGAAGTTAAATCAATGTATTATCAAGAAGTAAATTCGCTAATTATAGAACTGACAGGTGCAAAAAAAGTAGTGATTTTTGATCATACATTACGGTCTGGCGATAAAGTAACACGAAATACTAAAAAACTTCGTGAACCTGTTTTTTCAGCTCACAACGATTATACCGAATGGTCGGGACCTCAACGAGTTCGAGAGATAATGCCGACAGAAGAAACTGAAAAATTACTAAAAAAACGCTTTTCAATTATACAAGTTTGGCGACCTATCAATGGCCCTATAAAGACAAATCCATTAGCTATTTGTGACGCTCGTTCTACCGAAGAAAAAGACTTTATCAAATCAGAACGGCGTTACCCTAATCGGATAGGCCAAACCTATAGATTATTATATAATCCAAATCATAAATGGTTTTATTTTCCTAATATGAAACAGGATGAAATCCTAGTTTTCAAAGTATATGATTCATCAAGAGACGGAAGAGCTCGTTTTACCCCACATACTTCTTTCGAAGACCCTAATACACCGACTGGTTCACCACCACGTGAAAGTATAGAGGTAAGGGCATTAGTTTTCTATTAATATTAACTTTTTAAATGGTGGGCGCGGTAGGGATTGAACCTACGACCCCCTCGATGTCACCGAGGTGCTCTGCCGCTGAGCTACGCGCCCTTATACTTGATAGATTATCCTAACCATATTCAAAATATTTAGTAGAAAAAAACTAAAAAAAAACATAAATAGCTAAACCTCATACAACGAGACTAACTAGATGGCAAGCCTGCCTAGTTACCCTCGGGATTACTTTATAATCTGACAAATATACCCACCCCTAAAAAAAGTATTATAAATAAATATAATTGCTACTATTATTAACGAACATTAGATCTACAAAACATCACCTATGCACCATAAATATGCTATTACCTACCTAGCTTTGTTTAGCCCTTTAACCTCAACCAATTATAATTTTAGTAGTGTATAGTAATAAAAACGCAAATAAATAATAATCTCTTGCCTAAGTTACGGTTATACATATTAGCGAGGGATGACAGGACATCTAGTTTTGGCTATTCAATAGAACTATGGATCAAAAAACTAAATTCAACACAGAACAAATGATTGAGATTCTAACACCAGTGCGACAAACTGCTCCGGTAATATTCTCCTCACCACACAGCGGTCGTATTTACCCAGCTGATTTTTTAGACCTAGTACGTCTAGATAAACAAGCTATACGACGCTCAGAAGATTGTTTTGTTGATGAGATATTTGACAAGGCGCCATACTACGGAGCCCCTTTATTAAAAGCTTTGTTTCCTAGGGCTTATGTTGATCCAAACCGTGAACCTTATGAACTCGACCCTACTATGTTTAAAGAGCCCGTACCAGATTTCGTAAACGCATACTCGCCAAGGGTAGCGGCTGGATTGGGAACCATAGCGCGAGTTGTTGCCAACGGTTCAGAAATTTATGATAGTAAACTAAATTTCAAAGAGGTAAATGAAAGAATTAATCGATGTTACCACCCATATCATTTAGCACTAGAGAACCTAATTAATAATACACGAGAAATATTTGGATATTGTATATTAATTGACTGTCATTCAATGCCCTCAACTATTGAAACACATAAAAACAACGTTGATCTTAGTCGTCAAATAGACTTCGTCTTAGGCGATTCGCATGGAAAAAGTTGTTCACCAGCTCTAACCATGATGATAGAAGAAATCATTAGTGATATGGGTTATAGCGTTGTGCGCAATTTTCCATATTCGGGAGGTTTCATCACCCGAAATTATGGAAAACCAACGGATGGTATTCATGCTATACAGATCGAGATTAAACGCGGATTATACATGAATGAACATAATTATACTCGTAATTCCAGAATGTCTGAAATCATTCAAGACATGACATACCTCACCAAACAACTAGTAAGTCTAGAGCCACAAGCTCTAGCTGCTTAGCCAAAATTCTTAGTTAAAGATCTTGTTTAAACAGAACAATCTAACAAATATTATAATTCGAGATGCGAATAAAAATGATTTAGCCGCAATCCAAAATATTTATGCATATCATGTAAGTTTTGGCTTAGCCTCTTTTGAAGAAGTGCCACCTGATATAAAAGAGATATCTCGTCGACTCAGTACGGCAAAAGAACAAAATTTGCCATATTTAGTAGCAGAATATAATGGAGAAATTCAAGGGTTTTCCTATGTAAGTCCGTTTCGCAAAAGGATTGCATATCGGTATGTAGTTGAAGATTCAGTGTATGTATCAGAAAATATATTAAGATTAGGAATCGGATCTAATCTTTTATCTTCTTTAATTGATAGATGTACTGTACTTGGATTTAGACAAATGATTGCAGTTATAGGGGATAGTGCTAATAAGGCTTCTGTCGGATTACATGCAAAACACGGCTTTGTACAGACGGGATCCATGCCTGCTGTAGGTTTTAAATTTGGCCGATGGGTAGATAGCATACGAATGCAAAGACCATTGGGAGATGGCGACAAAACACTTCCCAAATAATATTTTTGTAAACCTCTATTATTGTATTCAACTTAGTAAATGGACTGATTATAATATATATATCTATAGAAAAAAGGCCGCAGCTTATACTGCGGCCCAAGTTAAGAGAGAAAACATAAATTTACAAAACAAACCTACGTTTGCACTGCGATGTGTAATTATAACATCACTTATTTTATTTCAAGGCATCTTATTAAGCTTATCTTAATAAGATATCTTCCATTAAAATTAGTTTATTATTAGTAATATAATTTCTTCACAACATTATAAAAAATAATATTCTGATGCATTTTTTTTAAATTAATTTAGGAAATTTAAACTTGCGCTACTTAGATGTAGTTTAAATACACAAAGTATCAATTTTTTAACAACAACTCACTTCACAAAACAATAAATTGCCAAATAAAAAGAACTTCTAACCCCATAAAGCTGAAGAATACGGAAGTATATGGCTATTACTTATTTCTAGCGGATGTTGACGATCTTCAGCTAACAACATAGAGCCGTCTAAATCTACAATGTTTGCATTTTGAGCAACAAGACACGCTGGCGCCATTGCTAGACTTGTTCCAACCATGCAACCAACCATTACTTTAAACCCTAAGGCTTTAGCTAATGCCAATGTTTCTAATGATTCCGTTAAACCACCTGCCTTGTCTAACTTGATATTTACCATATCATATTTTTTAACTAGTTCTTTCAAACTGTTTTTATCTGAACAAGATTCATCAGCGCAAATAGGCAGTGGATGCGGTAGCTCAGCTAAAATACTATCACTTCCGTCTGCAAGAGGTTGTTCAATCATTTCTACTCCAAAACTTGCTAATTCTACAGCCAAATCAAAAAAACTATCAGAAGACCAAGATTCATTAGCATCTACAATGATTCTTGCGTTAGGAGCTCCCTTCTTCACGGCACGAATACGATCAGAATCACCAAAACCATTTAACTTTATTTTTAAAAGAGGTCTTGCTGAATTTAAGAGCGCTGCCTTAGTCAATGCTGAAGGATTATCTACACTAAGGGTATAAGATGTTTCAATTGGAACCGGTTTTTTTAATCCTGCAATTTTCCATACAGGCTTTTTTAAACGCTTGGATTCTAGATCCCAGAAAGCGCAATCAACCGCATTACGGGCCGCACCAGGCGGGTAAATATTTTGCAGATTACAACGATCAAGACCCCTGTGTATATCTTGAGCTATAACTTCAATTTCTTCTACAACACTCTCCGGTGATTCATAATATCGTGAATTAGGACCACACTCCCCTCTTCCAACATAATCTCCATCTTTAAGCGTTACAGTTACAACTGTCGTTTCGGTTTTACTACCTCGAGAAATTGTAAATATTTGGTGTAAAGGAAAGGTCTCTACTTTAGTTTTAATAATCAAAACAAAACACCCATATTAATCCATATTTTCTGTAATAGCAGCTACACTATCAATAACTGGATCAATAGCCGGTAAGCCCGTACTAGTTTCAATACCTGACAAATAAGTTTGTCTTTCCTCTTCATTGATTAAGCCTGATGTATTCACTGAAATTCCAATACAAACCACATTAGAATTAGTTAATCTCGCTGCATTTAAATGTAAGTCGATGCAACTCTGGATATCTGGAATAGGTTGATGCGAAAGTCCTCTCATGTGGTTGCGAGTTGGTTCATGACACAAAACTAATGCATCTGGCTGAGCTCCATGAATTAAGCCCATTGTTACCCCAGCATAGGATGGATGAAAAAGTGAACCCTGTCCTTCAATAAGGTCCCAGTGATCAGGGCTATTATCTGGAGATAGAAATTCAGTAGCACCAGATATAAAATCCGCTACAACCGCATCCACAGAAACCCCCGAACCCGCAATAAAAATACCAGTCTGACCAGTGGCACGAAAATCTGAGGGTATATCTCTAGACTGCAAGTCTTGAGCAATAGCTAAAGCAGTATACATTTTTCCAACTGAACAATCAGTACCAACGGTTAACAGCCGTTTTCCTGATCTACGGACCCCAGAACCGACATTAAAAGCTATCGTTGGATGACGAACATCAAATAAACTACAGTTATTTGACTTAGCTAAATTTCGTATTTCTTCTAAATTTTCTAGTCTCTGATGGAGACCAGCGGCTATATCCATACCTGCTTCTAGTGCTTCTACTAAAGTAGGTATCCAGGTTGACGGGATAATACCTCCCCGATTAGCTACTCCAATTACTAATGTACGACAACCCGCGTCCTTGGCTTCCTGTATAGACATATTAGAAATCCCCAGGTCTGCCTTACAAGCGGGTAATTTTATCTGCCCTAAACACCAATCACGTCGCCAATAAACTATGCCACTAGCTGTCTTTGCTGCTAATTGATCAGGGGCATCTCCTAAAAACATAAGATATGGATGTTCTATTTTCATTGGTCTCCAGCTTTTTTCGACGTTAAGGTCATTATACAACATAATTCCATTGAAAGGATAAATATGTTTACCACAAGACCTGAAATTCGCGGAACATATGGAATGATCTCTTCTACTCACTATCTGGCCACAATGGCAGGCTGGTCAATGTTGGAAAAAGGCGGTAATGCATTTGATGCCGCAGTTGCAACAGGACTAGCTTTACAAGTCGTACACCCATACCAAAATGGTCCTGGTGGTGACCTACCTATTATCTTACATGATTCTTCCTCTGGGAAAACGAAGGTTATTTGTGGACAGGGAGTGGCACCTCAAGCCGCTACTATTGAGCGTTACCATCGATTAGGACTTGATCTAGTTCCTGGAACTGGGCTACTAGCAGCTTGTGTACCTGGGGCTTTTGGAGCCTGGATGGTGTTATTACGTGACTACGGCACATTATCCCTCACCGATGTAATTCAGCCAGCTATTGACTACGGTAGAAAGGGCTATGCTGTAGTTCCAATGATGAATAAAGTTATAGCTAATGTCACAGAGCTCTTCAATACTGCATGGCCTACATCAGCAAGTACTTACTTAGTTAATGGAGCTCCCCCAAAAATTGGTTCTCTACATTATAATCATGTACTTTCTGATACCTACGATAGGCTCTTAAGAGAATCCAACTCAAAGGGTGGCAATCGAGAGAATATAATCGAATCAGCTACAAAAGTATTTTATGAGGGCTTCATCGCCGAGGAAATTGATAGATTTTGCAGCACAACAGAATGGCTTGATAGCTCTGGTGAAATGCATGGAGGTTTATTAAATGGAGAAGATATGTGCCGCTGGAATGCAACCATCGAAGACCCAGTATCGTATGAGTATAACGGATATACAGTATGCAAACCAGGTCCATGGAGTCAGGGCCCGGTATTTTTACAACAATTAGCACTATTGAAGGGCTTTAACTTGGAGTCAATGGACCCTTTAGGCTCCGATTTTATTCATACCCAAATAGAGTGTGCAAAGTTGGCCTTCGCGGATAGAGAAGCCTGGTACGGTGATCCTGCAATAAATGACGTTCCGTTGAAAACCTTATTATCTGACACCTATAATAATACCCGAAGACAACTTATATCTACCGAAGCATCTACTGAACTACTTCCTGGTAGTCCTGATAACCGTCAACCAAGACTAGCTGATTTTAATATAGCAGATCCCAAAGCATTTCTTCCTGCTGGAGCGGGTGAGCCCAATACGTCACAAACAAAAAATAATAGCATGGATATAAGTCCAGCTGCTGATATATATGGTCCGTCAGACGGCGACACTGTTCACCTTGACGCTGTAGACCAATCCGGAAATATGGTAAGTTGTATGCCCAGTGGAGGCTGGTTGCAATCGTCACCAGTAATTCCCGAGCTTGGTTTTTGTTTAGGTACAAGAGCCCAGATGTTTTGGTTACAAGAAGGTTACCCAACAACTTTAAAACCAGGTATACGACCAAGAACAACACTTAGCCCAACACTCACTTTAAAAGATGGAGAACCGGTATTAGCATTTGGAACTCCAGGAGGTGATGCTCAGGACCAATGGGCACTAACTATGTTCCTTAGGCATACCCACCATAAAATGAACCTTCAAGCGGCGATCGACGCTCCTAATTTTCATACCGATCACATGCCATCAAGTTTTTATCCTCGTACTTTTCAACCGGCCGTGGTAAAAGCAGAAAATCGGCTACCTAAAGAAACAATAATATCCCTAAGAAATCGCGGTCATAAAATTGAGCTAACTGACGAATGGTCTTTGGGCCGGATGACCGCTGTCGGACGTGAAAAAACAAATGGGGAATGGCTACTTAAAGCGGCTGCTCACCCTAGGTTTCAAGAAGCTTATGCTGTTGGGCGTTAATAGTAGCTTGATAACAAGACTCCAGGGATTACTAAATTTTAACATGATTGTACCTCTACCAAAAGGCCCCTATCACCGCATTTGGATACTTTCCTGGCCTACTATTCTATCGAACCTAACTGTTCCCATGCTTGGAGTTGTCGATACTGCTGTAATGGGGCATCTACCAGATACAGCTTACATTGCTGGTGTAGCTGTTGGTGCAATGATTTTTAGCTTTGTTTATTGGGGCTTTGGTTTTTTGCGTATGGGGACAGTTGGATTCGCAGCTCAAGCAAAGGGAAGTAATAATAAGGATGAAATACGAGCAGTACTCGCCCGAGCTATATTGGTAGGTATTATAATTTCAACTGTCGTCATCATTATACAGACACCCATTCGCACCGCTGCCCTAGTTTTAGTTAATGGCGAAGTTTATATGGAGCTATTAGCAGGGAAGTATTTTGACTGCCGTATATGGGGAGCTCCTGCTACCCTAGTAAACTATGGCATTCTTGGATGGCTTTTAGGCATGCAATATGTGCGTACAGCACTAATTATTCAGGTTATTATTAACGCTCTAAATGCCATTCTCGATTTATGGTTTGTTCTTGAACTCGGCTGGGATGTTGAAGGTGTTGCCTTAGCAACTGTAATTTCTCAATACGTGGGAGTATTTGTAGGGTTATTCTTAGCAATATACCATCTTAAGAAAATTGGTGGACGATGGAGAAGATCACGTATTTTTGATGCGGCGGCTCTAGGAAAAACGTTTAGGGTTAATCGCGACATATTTCTAAGAACTCTGTCTATGATCCTAGCCTGGTCACTACTTACATGGAGCGGAGCGGCATTAGGTACAACCGTGTTAGCTGCAAATGCCATTCTAATGAATTTCCAATCATTCTTAGCTCATGGGTTAGATGGCTTTGCTCATGCAACCTCTGCCCTTGTTGGAGAAGCAATAGGCGCTAACAATCAAAAAGCTTTGCGAAGTTACGTAAGAGCTGCAACGATCATGGCGGTTATAGTAGCATCAATATATTCAATAACGTATGCCTGCGCTGGACCATCCATTATTAGGCTACTAACAAATATAACTGAACTACGTACTTACACCTATAGTTATATGAATTGGATTATTATTTTACCTTTATTTTCTGTATGGGCTTATCAATTAGATGGTATATTCATTGGTGCTACTCGCTCTGCCGAAATGCGAAACGCAATGCTGATATCCGTAGCCATATATATACTAGCATTGTTTACACTCCCAAAATTTTATGGAAACCACGGACTATGGCTATCAGTTACTATATTTATGATTACTCGAGCTTTAACTCTTGCATTCTACTACCCAAGAATTGTGATGTCGGTTAATAAAAGATAAATATACACATAGTTAAATTGATGTCACTTAATGACAATTGATTATAATTATAATT
>Ga0209403_10001314_pt1 | contig 32609 bp, 27 predicted proteins | sample ArcticOcean_MG_C_8_FD_187440 | JGI IMG/M metagenome (GOLD analysis project Ga0209403, IMG submission 187440) | Marine microbial communities from western Arctic Ocean - ArcticOcean_MG_CB11_86 (SPAdes) (version 2) | ecosystem: Environmental > Aquatic > Marine > Oceanic | place: Arctic Ocean...
GGGGGACGGCGATGATGGCCGGAAGTTACGGCTATTTATTTCCCAGGGCGGAGGATCGAATGCGTCTCGAAGGCAAAATTGCGCTGATCAGCGGCGGCGCCAGCGGTATCGGGCGGGCAGAGGCGGTGCTGTTTGCGCGTGAAGGTGCGTCCGTCGTAATCGGAGACCTTCAAGAGGGGCAGGCAAATGAGGTGGTTGAGGAGATCAAGGCGGGCGGAGGGAAGGCCGCACTCGTTCAGTTGGATGTCCGGGATGCTGAAGCTTGGGAAGCGGCTGTATCTTTTGCGGAGTCGACGTTTGGTCCGTTGACGATTCTGGGCAACAACGCCGGCACTAACTTCCGTCTCAGTTGGGAAGAACAGACCCCGGAAATGTGGCAAACGGTTCTGGATGTCAATCTCTCAGGCACCTATCTAGGCATTCGTGCCGCTGTTCCGTCGATGCGGAAGGCGGGCGGGGGATCGATCGTCAATATAGCCTCAAGCGCCGCGCTAAAGCAGGGCAGTGGAGGTCCGGCATATGCGACTTCCAAGACGGCGGTCGTTGGCCTCTCTCGGAACGCTGCCCTTTCCCATGCAGCCGACAACATCCGCGTCAACGTGCTCTGCCCGGGCCACGTGGATACACCCTTTATAAGGGGCAGCCAGCCACACAGCGAGAACTCGTGGTCGACCGATATCGCGAATCCCGAAAACTACGAGCGCAGGATGGGGGGGCAGCCGCTTGCGATAGGACGGCTGCAATCGGGCGAGGACATTGCGTATGGCGCGCTTTACCTGGCGTCCGACGAGGCTTCGACGGTCACAGGGGCGACGATAGCCATAGATGGAGGTTCAACCCTGCTCTGATTAGAGCGGCGAACGCTTAAGTTCGGCCCTAAGCCGTCCCAAGCTTTTCCATGAGACGTGCGCCGCTGGGGTTCACGTCGTGTGTGCCGTCTGCGTAGACAACTGTCGGCACGGTTCGCCCGCCGTTTTGCAGTTTCTTGATCTCGGCCAGCGCGTCTTCGTCTTCGTCGACGTTCAGCTGGTTGTACGGGATATCGTGCTCGTCCAGAAAACGCTTGAGGACACGGCAATAAGGGCACCAGTCGGTGCTGAGTACGCGTAGCGGGGTCTGGGTGGTCATTCTGGGAATGTGTCCTATGAGCTTTGTATGGACCGTTTTGGCGAACTGCTCGCCTTCGGTCAACGTTAAATCAGATGCAGGTCATCGGTTGCAAGTTCAAAGTGAAGGTGCCGGGACATATCCTGAAAGTCAGGTTGCGAGATGATTCGGACCTTAGAGAGCCTCAGGACGCTGTCCTGATCTTGCACGATACGCCGTTCTGGCTAGTTCAAGGCCGGAATCTTTGTAAACATGGAACGGAAGATCGCAGCCCCGTCCTCTCCGCCGATGAGCGGATCGCAGGCCCGTTCCGGGTGCGGCATCATGCCGAGGACGTTCCCGGCTTCGTTCATGATGCCGGCGATGTTGTTTATTGAACCGTTGGGGTTCCACTCCGGAGTCACTTCGCCCGCCGGTCCCGAGTACCGGAAGACCACACGCCCGCTGGATTCCAGTTCAGCAATCGTATCTTCGTCCGCTTGGTAGCTGCCCTCGCCGTGAGAGATAGGCACCCTCAGGAGGTCACCCTGGTTTGATTCGTGGCTGAACATCGTGGAGTCGTTCTCCACCCGCAGGTCGGTCCACGTGCACCTGAACTCCAGATGGTCGTTACGCATTAGCGCGCCCGGTAATAGTCCGGCTTCGCAAAGAATCTGGAAGCCGTTGCAGATGCCGATCACTCCACGTCCGTCCGCTGCGAACTTCGAGACCGACTCCATCACCGGTGCAAACCGTGCGATGGCGCCTGCCCTTAGATAATCGCCGTAAGAAAAACCACCCGGGACCACAAGTGCGTCAAACCTATCGACATCGGTGTCGGCGTGCCAGACGTACTCGATCTCTTGACCGAGTGATTGGAGGGCGTAACCGCAGTCACGGTCGCTCCATGTTCCGGGGAAGACGAGGATGCCAAACTTCATCGTAAAAGCGTACCTGAACCCCGGGTGATACGAAACTAGAAAATTATGAATCGGACAGAAATAACAAAAGGACCGGTCAAACAACCGGTCCTTCCATCAGTAACACTGCTATAAGCAGTGTTGTTACATATTCTTGCGCTGCGCCTTCAGACTCTTGCGGCGTTTTGCAGCAGCCTTCTTCTTGCGAAGCGCCGTCGGCGGCTCGAAGTGCTGGCGGCGACGGGACTCGGACAGAATCCCTTCCTGCTGAACGCGCTTCGTGAAGCGACGTAGCATGCTCTCAAAGCTCTCGCCCTCAGAAACTCGTATCTCCGTCAAACTCGACCTCGTGGAATTCAGATTATTAGATCCGCTCATTTGTGGCGAATCGTTACCCTGAAGTTTAGGCAGGTAGGGGTGGAATGGTCAAGTGGTTAGCTACGAAATTGGGTCGCCATGCACACCGTCCCGCTAAAGGAGAGACGCAGCGCGTCTTACCCGATCGATCGATCGCTGACGTCCAAGTGCAACCATAGTGTCGAAAAGGGGTGGCGCGACCTTCCTCGCGGTCAGGGATACACGGAGCGCACCGAACAACTGGCGTGGCTTCAGATCCAGCTCACCGCAAAGCGCACGGAACTGCTCTTCCAGCGGTTCCGCTTCAAACGCCTCGGCCGACTCTAGTGACAGGGCCGCCGACTCCAGCGCAGACGCCGTCGCTGCGCCATCCATGCCTTTCTGCACCACTTCCGCTGGATCTACAGTGATCTCGTCCAGGAAGAAATAGGCCAACATCTCGGCCAGCTCCGTACGATCGATCACCTTCAGGCGTTCGTGCACGAGGGGGACCAGCGATGTCAGATAGTCACGGTCAAGCGGGCGTGAGATTGACGCCGGCAGGCCGTCCGGCGCTTCTAGCTCTGGCAATAGCAGCTCGGACAGCGTTTCGGCCGGCATCTGGCGCAGGTACATGCCGTTCATCCACTCAAGCTTCGTGACGTCGAAGATTGAGGGAGCGGGGTTCAGGCCATCAAGGCTGAACTTTTCGACGATCTGCTCCCGGGTCATCACCTCTTCGTCGTCGCCAGGGGACCAGCCGAGAAGAGACAGGAAGTTGAACATCGTGTCGGGCAGAAAACCCTTGTCGCGGAACTCCAGCAGAGCCGTGTCGCCGTGCCGCTTCGACAGCTTGGAGCGGTCTGCCCCCAGGAGTATCGACAAGTGGACAAAGGCTGGTGGCTCCCAACCGAAGCCCTCGTACATCATTACGTGGCGCGGCGTGGACGATATCCACTCCTCAGATCGCAGCACATGCGTGATGCCCATCTCGTGGTCGTCGACGATGTGAGCGAGGTGGTAGGTGGGATAGCCGTCCGATTTCAGGATTACGAAGTCCTGGAGCAGGGACGGATCGAAGGTCAATGGGCCGCGAAGGACGTCGTTAAACACGACCTCTCCCTCGAGCGGAACCTTGAATCGCACGACGGAGGCCAGTCCTTCGGCTTTCTCGGCTGCACGTTCTTCGTCTGACTTGTTGCGGCAGTAACCGTCATAGCCGGTCGGTTTCTTCTCGGCGCGCTGCATCTGTCGGACCTGGTCAAGCCGCTCCGGCGTGCATGTGCAGTCGTACGCGTGTCCGCTGTCGATCAACTGCTGTGATGCGTCGCTGTACTTCCCAAGTGCTTTGCGTTCCGACTGTACGTACGGCCCAAACGGGCCATCCACCCCGGGACCCTCGTCCCAGTCGAGGCCAAGCCATTTCAGCGCGTCAAGGATCCGGTCGAGCGAACCATCGACCATGCGCTCACGGTCGGTGTCTTCGATGCGAACGATGAACTGGCCACCGGCGTGCCGGGCAAATACCCAGTTCAGGAGAGCGGTACGGAGGTTTCCGACGTGTGGATCGCCGGTCGGGCTGGGCGCGTAGCGGACGCGGACGGGCCCGGTCTGTGATGTATCTTTCATGAGGTGGGAAATCGTATCACCCGCACCCGCAATGCGGGGTTTATTTGGATTGTTGTCGACGGTATTTAGACGGGGCCGCGATTACTGGGAGTGTTGGAAGGGTGATTACGTCTGGACTGGTTCGCGATAAGTGATAGCGACTACCTTCTATTGCCACCCTGAGTCGAGCGAAGGATCTCCCGGCTCTGCATCATTACGTTCAATTGCCGTTCGACTCGATCCCACAACCTGCGGCAGCAGCCCACCCTGAGGCTCTCGAAGGGTGGGCGTTACGCCGCTTAGTGTGAATAACGTTGTTGTACGACTGGATCCTTCGAGAGCCTCAGGGTGGGTTTAGACGAGAGTCTCAAGCTGGGGCTTGTGGCAGAGTCCTGTGGTGGGTGTAATTCTGACGGCTCACCCGGGCCTACTCCCGGCGAGCTGCGTCCAGGGACAGTTGGAGGTCTTCGGGCAGCGGGGAGTTCAGTTCCAGATTCTCACCCGTGATCGGGTGTGCGAAGGCCAAGGTTGATGCGTGCAAAAACTGTCTGTTCAGTCCGCCCGGTCCTCGTGCAGCTCGACCGTACATGCCGTCTCCGACGACCGGGTTGCCGATTGACGATAGGTGAACGCGGATCTGATGTGTCCGTCCGGTATCTAACTCAAGTTCCAGGAGGGTCGTGCGGGACAATCGTTCAAGCACCTGGAAGCGAGTGCGAGCCTCGCGCCCGTTTTCGACGACAGCTCGTCGTTGCCGGTTGTGCGGATCTCGACCTAGCGGCGCGTCGATAAGCCCTTCCTCGGGTTCCGGACCGCCGCGAATCAGCGCCGTGTAAACACGGCGAACCTGCCGCTCCCGGATCATCTCGGTGAGAAGCTCAAACGCGCCTTGAGTCCGAGCGACGACCATCAGGCCGGATGTGTCACGATCTATTCTGTGAACGATACCGGGGCGATCTAATTCACCGACTCCCCGGATCTCTGGATAGTCGGCCAACAGGCCATTTACCAATGTGTCTGAGACGTGCCCCGGCCCGGGATGAACGGAGAGGCCGATCGGTTTGTCCACGACGAGAAGGTGCTCGTCGGCGTGCGCGATCGCGAAGTCCTGATGTTCCGCAATTAGCTCAGATTCAGGTACCGGCTCGGGAATATTCACTTCGATGTCGGTGCCGGGGAGGATCGAACGCGCCGGACGAGTCTCTACGGTCCCTTCCACGCTCACGCCACCGGCCCGCACAAGTCGCTGTGCTGCGCTTCTGGTCAGCTCTTCCACGCCTTCTGACACGCAGACGTCAAGTCGACGTTTTTTCTGTGGTCCTTCAAATCGGAACCGTGATATCGGCACCCGGGTTAGTCCCTAGACTCAGGTGTTGAGGCGGGACTTTCCACAAAAAGCGGTGTCGCAACGGCAGGTACTTCGGAAGTATCAGAGTTCCCGTCGGACTTCCGTTCCCGCCCCCCGAATAACGTGAAGTAGGCGACCAGGGCGACGATGCCGGTGATGATGGCTGAGTCCGCTATGTTGAATATCGGCCATGGACCGACGTCGAAGAAGTCCACCACATAACCGTGCCGAAATCGGTCCAACAGGTTCCCCAACGCTCCACCTAACTGCAATCCGAGCGCAACGCGGGTGAACCATGACGCCATCGCAGCTTCTCGATAGAAGTACACGATGAGGGCGACTGCGCCGATGGAAACAAACGTAAGCAGCGTGCCGTTGTCCTGAAACATGCCGAACGCGGTTCCGTCATTACGTACATATGTGAATCGCAAGAACCCATCGATCGGCCATGACTGACCAACACGGAGGGAGTTCAAAACGATCTGCTTGGTTATCTGGTCGGACACCAGCGCTATCACAAAAATACTGATGAGCAGCGGGTCTCGGAAGGCGCGCCATGTTGACCAGAACGACCCCTGGATCTGTTCATCTGAAACGACTGGGAGTGAGTCCGTCAGTACCGGCGTTGAACCGTCCTGATCAGTTGATATGTATCGGGACATGTCGCCGGTGGTCTCCTGGGAGTCGTCGGCGTCGGTGTCGTGGTCCAGGGTGTCGCTCATATGTTGGCTGGGTTACTCGGTATTACTGGCGGAATGGCTGTGATGCGTTGATCACGGCGCTGAGGAAGGTCGGGTGGTGTCTATTGAAGTATATTGACTTGAATCTCGGATCACGGCTCCTGATCAGTGCGCACTCAGGCTAGGAGTTGGCTCGCCAGAAAGTCCGCCACACGTTCGCCGATCGCCAGTTCGTATCCGACCAGCATGTGATCTGCGCCGTCCAGAGTCTCAAACGTTGCGTGCGACTTCATATCCGACACAACATCGGCAAGCGCCTCCGGGTCGACCAGTAGGTCACGCCCGCCCACGACAAAATAGCGCGGCCTTGGATCATCTCCCAACGCCGATTTCTTGACTGCGGCGACCGGTGGAGCGACAAAGGCTAGCGCACGGGCGGATTCCAGTGATGTTGAAGCGCGGGCTATAGCGGCAGCGCCGAACGAATACCCGACTACGCCCAATCGGACGCTGTTGACCAACTCCCAGCCGTCCAGTAATTTCAGCCCGATTTCCACATCACGCGCCGATGTTTCGGTCAACGTTTCTCCGTCACCTGATTGTCGGAAATTGAACCTGAGCGATGCGATGCCGCGCTCTGCGAGGGCGGCGCAAATAGCCATCACGACCGACGAGTTCATATCCCCGCCAAATAATGGGTGCGGGTGACACACAACGACTCCGGGATACGGGGCCTCACCGGGCGATGGCTGTACGATCACGGCATCGACCTGATCTCCGTCTACTTCATAGCTGACGGTCGCCTGACTCATCGGCACGGTTCTTGACCTCCTTTTGCGTCTGGTCTTTAAGGCTGGGCGCGCTGCTAGAATGACCGCCGGTTCTCGTTGCGTTCTTGCTGCAACTATCAACTGTTTTTAAGGGTAACTCCTGAAAACGGGTACGAACTCACCGACGAAATACGAATACACGAGATTCTGGTCGACTCTTGTTGCCAGCACTCTCCAAACAGGGCATATCTCAAGTCCAGATATCCAGATAAAGGAAAGCGAATGATTCGCGTCGATCTCCGCAGCGACACCGTGAGCCACCCCAGTCCTGAAATGCGAAAGGCCATGTACGAGGCCGAGCTGGGCGATGACGTGTACGGTGATGATCCCACCACAAATGCGTTGGAAGAACGTGCGGCAGAGATGCTCGGCAAAGAGGCGGCGGTAATCGTCAGCTCCGGCACCCAGGCCAACCTGGTGGCCCTTCTGGCGCAGGCTGGCCGAGGCGACACTGTGCTTGTGGGTAACAAGAGCCACATTCTCAACGCGGAAGCCGGTGGTGCGTCTGCGTTGGGTGGGATCGTCTTGATTCCGCTGGCTGCCAATGAGCGCGGCACGTTGGACCCGGCCGATATCCTCTCCGCCGCCGCGCCCCGGGACCACCACAAGGCTCCGGTAAGCCTGCTCTGTGTTGAGAACACGCAGAACATGGCCGGTGGGACTGCGCTATCTCGTTTGGAGGTCAAAGTAATGGCCGACGCCGGTCGGGAGCATGGTCTTCGGGTGCACATGGACGGGGCTCGACTTTTTAACGCAGCGGTCGCACTGGAGACTCCAGCGTCTGAACTAGCAGCGGACTCAGATACGGTTGGCTTCTGCCTTTCCAAAGGGCTGGCCTGCCCAATCGGCTCGGTACTTTGCGGCGATGCCGATGTTATTGAAGAAGCTCGACGCTGGCGCAAGATGCTTGGCGGAGCGATGCGGCAGGTTGGTGTTATTGCCGCTGCCGGTGTTGTTGCGTTGGACACGATGATCGACCGCATGGCAGAGGACCACGCCAACGCACGGAAGTTGGGTACTGCGCTGGCCGGGATGCCCGGGATTGAGATCGACCTGGACGCACTTGAGACCAATATCGTTCGATTCGGGGTTCCGGACCAAAAAGGCAACGAGATCGCAGCCCGTCTCAAAGAAGAGGGCGTGATCATCAACGGCGGAGACTCTGATCTCCGTTTTGTGCCCCACTACGGCATCGATAGTGAAGACATCGATATCGCCATCGTTGCTATGGACAAGATCATGGCGGAGGTCGCTGGTTAGCTATGGCAATTTACAAGGGGACAATCGGGATACTCACCGGCGGCGGAGACGTTCCCGGACTTAATCCAGCCATCCGGGCGGTAACGATACGCGCCATAGGCGAGGGCTATCGCGTTATGGGCCTGCGTCGTGGTTGGGCCGGATTGGTCGACATGATCCCCGATGAGGATGCGGACAACAGCATCAACTTCCAGCCGCTTGGAGAAGAAGACGTCAACAGGACCGGGCGCACCGGGGGTACCTTCCTGCACTCGTCGCGCACACGCCCCAGTCACCTTCCAAAGGACGCTGTACCTCAGCACCTCAGCGACCGGTATACGGACGATATCAACGACCTCACACCCACGGTTATGGAAAACCTTGAGTGGCTTGGGATCGACTATCTGATCCCCATCGGTGGCGATGACACGCTAAGTTACGCGTATCACCTGCATACCGAGGGCGTTAAGGTCGTGGCGATCCCAAAGACGATGGATAACGACGTACCGGGGACCGACTACTGCATCGGCTTCGGAACATGCGTTACGCGCACCATCGAGATGTCCAACGCTCTCCGTAGCACGGCCGGATCGCATGAACGCATCATGGTGATAGAGGTGTTTGGCAGGTATGCCGGATTTACGGCGTTGCTGCCGACAATGGCCGGGGCCGCCGACCGCTGTGTGATTCCGGAGCAAGAGTTCGATGTTGCGAGACTGACGGAACTCCTTGTCTCAGACCGTGACCGAAATCCGAGCAGATACTCGGTGGTACTGGTGTCGGAAGGCGCCACGATGTCCGGAGAGAGAACCTTTGAGAGCGAGGGCACGGATCAGTACGGCCATCGCAAACTTGGAGGAATAGGCGAGCAGGTGGCGGCGCAGATCGCAGAGCTTTCTCCGCAGTACAACAACGGTGTGGCCGTCAACGTGACCAGCCAGAACCTTGGCTACATGGTCCGCTCCGGCGTTCCAGATTCGCTCGATTCAATTGCACCTATGGCGTTCGGGAACCTGGCACTTGACCTTGTGCTTAAGGGAGTCACCGGAAAACTCGTAGGCGCACGAAACGGCGTTTACGACAGCGTTTCGCTTGACGTGCTTCACGGCCCCCACAAGATCGTGGACGTAAACAAGTACTACAACGCTGATCGATTGCGCCCTAACTACGAGACCTTCGACGGCAACCCGCTGTTTTTGTCATAAGGGTGAATTGAACCGGGGGCGTAGCGCAGCCCCCTCTGCAGTCTGTAATTGGCCCAGAAGCGTTTACCCCCGGAAGGACTTCAACATGTCAGTGAACAGAGTGGCCGATCAGGAAGTTGTTGAACTGCTGCCCGGTGTGACCGGCCGCGTTCTTGCGAACAGGGCGAGCGGGCCCGAGATGCTCACCATCACCGAGGCGACTATGGAACCCGGCGTCGCCATCCCGTATCACCGGCATCCCAACGCCGAGGAGACGATGTTTATTGTCGAGGGCCGCGCCGAGATGGTGGTCGATGGCAAGCGATTTCTCGCCGGGCCGGGTGATGCCGTGCTGGCGCCACGAGGTCTCGGACATGCGGTCCGGAATAGCGGCGAAATCCCGCTGAAGTTCATCGCTATATTTCCGATCTCGGACCGTGAAATGGAACCGATGGATCTTCCGTCGAATCTTGTGGATGCGCAGGTTCCCACGATGACGTTACGCTCTGAAGCAGAGCCCGTGGAGTTCCGACCGGGGGTGTTGCGCTACGAGTTGGTCGGCGACTTCACCGGTGCTGAGTCGACCTACGCCAGTGAGTTGGTGTTCTCGCCAGATTCCTGGACGCCGACGCACTATCACCCGGCGCATGAAGAGGGCATATACGTCTTTTCGGGCGAGATATCAGCAGCGTTCGGGCAGGACGAGATTTTGCTTCAAGCAGGGGACATCTTCGTCCCGCCGCCGGGTGTCCGCCACGGAAACCGCAATCGATCGTCCGCCGATGCGCGGGTACTTGCGATCCACCCCGTCTTGAACCCGCCGCCACGGGTGGACGTGGATTAAGAGCGTTGTACGCCCTGGTCCTTCCGAGAGCCCAAGGACGCGGTCTAGCTCGGTTTGCTCAGTACGCGTATTTTCAAGCGAGACTGAGATGGACATGGCGCGCTAGTGAACTGCTCGGCTGCGCCCTCTCCCGGTTGGTAGAGGGCGTAACCCTGTTATCTCAACATCTAATTGTCATATTGAGCCGGTGCGAAGGATCTCATGACTGGCACTCCATCAGAGTTATTAACGTCAGCAAGCCCGTTGCCACGAACCACTCTGTTCGCTGGGAAACGAAGCCTTCTATCGCCTGACTAGCCCTCGTCTACAGGCGGCGGGCCATATCGGCCGTCTTTCCAGAGGTGACGTAATCGGTCGCTGATGCGGGGTTCGAAGCCCTGGTTGCCGGGTTCGTAGTAGCGATGGCCCCGTATGTTTTCCGGCAGGTTATCCATCGCAGCGAAGTTGTCATCGAAGTCGTGCGAGTACTTGTAACCCTCGCCGTGGCCCATGTCCTTCATGAGCTTAGTCGGAGCGTTTCTGAGGTGCATCGGGACCGGGTCGCTTCGGGTGTCTCGGACATCGGCCAGTGCCTTGTTGATGGCCATGTATGCGGAGTTACTCTTGGGTGCACTGGCTAGATAGACCGTCGCCTGAGCAAGGATGATACGTGCCTCTGGCATGCCGATCAGGTGAACCGCCTGCTGAGCTGATACGGCAACGCGAAGCGCCTGTGGGTCAGCGAGACCGACATCCTCGGAAGCCGAAATCACCAGCCGTCGTGCGATGAACATCAGGTCTTCACCGGCGTCCAGCATCCGGGCCAGCCAGTAGATCGCCGCGTCAGGGTCTGAGCCACGTATCGTCTTGATGAAAGCCGAGATCGTGTCGTAATGCAGGTCGCCGGTCTTGTCGTATCGCGACTGCTGCTGGACCGCGTTTTCCACCGTCTCGATCGTCACCAACCGTGCGCCGTCTTCGCCTGGTTCCGTCGAGGCCACCGCCAACTCTAACGAATCTAGCCCGTGACGTGCATCACCGTTCGCCACCCGGATCAAAAGCGCACGCGCCTCGTCTGTAAGCGAGGGTTCCGGTTCACTCCCACGGAGTTCTGGTTCCGCTAAGGCGCGATCGATCAGCACCGAAATATCTTCGTCGGACAGAGACTCTAGCCGGAACACACGCGCCCGGGACAGGAGTGGACCAATTACTTCAAATGACGGGTTCTCCGTGGTCGCGCCGATGAGCGTTATCGTGCCCTCTTCAACGTCCGGAAGCAGGGCGTCCTGCTGGGACTTGTTGAAGCGATGGATCTCGTCGACGAAGACAATGGTCGGTCGACCCTCCATCCCCAGCCGTTCGCGCGCTGATTGCACCGCCGAACGTATGTCCCTGACCCCGGCGTTGACTGCGCTGATGGTCTCGAAATAGGACTGAGTGGCGGATGCAATGACCCGGGCTATGGTCGTCTTGCCGGTGCCGGGCGGTCCCCAGAGGATTAACGAACGGATTCGGTCTTCTTCGATCGCACGCCGGAGCACCTTGCCCTCGCCGAGGATGTGGGTCTGCCCCATGATCTGCTCAATAGTCTCAGGGCGCATTCGCGCCGAAAGCGGAGCGGACCGCCGGGCGATCTCATTGCGTCTGTGGTCGAAAAGGGTCATTGGAATCCCCCACAGGGGGTAATTTGGAGGCAGCGGAAGACTGACCGCTGTTGACGGGTATCCTAGCTCACCTTATTCCGGCCTTGGACTAATCTATGAACCGAAACTAAGTCCAGATAAGCGCCCCGACAGGGGCTAGCGCTGGCCGTCTGGAGGCGGGAGAGGCGCTGCGTTGTGCGAGTTCTTGCGGGTAGCATACCGGTCGCCGGTCAATAGCTCAGCAATCGTGACCCCATCTCCGCCCATTCCGTACCCGGCGGGATACGACTTGTCGACGAGATAGTGCCCCTTCAGGAAATCTCGCACGGCCTCCTTGAGTCGGCCAGATCCGTGACCGTGCACGGCGTGAACTACGGGCGAGTTAGCCGCAAAACAGATCTGAAGATGCCTGTCTAGGGCGACGATGGCGTCACGCACAAACAGACCGTGAAGGTCGATTTTGAAATCGACATAGGCCGCTGCGAATCCCGGCGTAGGAGCCGGAGGGTTGCGGACCTTCTTGCGCTTGCGTGCGGGAGACATTGGTTATCCCGTCGCCGTCTTGAAGAGGTGCCATGCGCTGGAACTCAGGCCGTGCAGTTCGACCTCTCCGGCGTTGGGGGCAGAAAACCGGAACGTTACCGTTCGGTCAGGGTTAACGACGGGCGAGACCACATAGGTTCTATCTCCGGGAAAATTGGTCGCGTGCCTCGCGGTCGTCAACGGCTGCCTCCCTGTGATCCCTTAGCCCTTCAGCGCGGACTTCACTGCTTCAATAACGATAGACGACTGGTCCTCGGAAACCGTCCGTGGATCCAGCACTACATCCTGATCCTCGATACGCGCTATCACCGGTGTTGGCCCTGACCGAAGCCTACGGGCGAATGCATCTGGAGAGTCCGGAGGCGTCACAGAAAGAAGGATAGTAGGAAGCGTCTCGCCGGGCAGGCTACCACCGCCAACGGTCGATAGACCTTCACGCAATCGCACGGCGGATGAGTCGATTGCCTTCATCCAGCCCTGAGCGGTTTTGCTAATGGCGTCCTGCGACATAGAAATCATGCGCCATACAGGAATCTCCTCGTGGGCCTTCCCCTTGAGGAAGGAGGTCAGGGTCGCAGAGAGCGCCGCCAACCCCATCTTGTCGATCCGTACAGCGCGCGCCAACGGATGTCGTCCCAATCGTTCGACCCACTCCGCTTTACCCGCCACGATCCCGGCCTGTGGCCCGCCTATTAGCTTGTCTCCAGAGAAAAACGAAAGTTCGACACCGGCGTTGACACTCTGCTGCACCGTCGGCTCCGTCGAGAGGCCGTACTGGGTCGTGTCCAGTAAACATCCGCTTCCCAGATCGTTCAGCACGGGTACGCCGCGTTCCCGTCCCAGCGTCACAAGATCGGTCAACTCCGCTTCATGTGTGAACCCTATGACGCGAAAATTGCTCGGGTGGACCTTGAGGATCGCCGCCGTGTTCTCGTTTATTTCCGCCGCGTAATCACGGACATATGTGCGGTTCGTGGTGCCGACCTCCACCAGCGTGGCCCCTGACTGCTTTAGCACGTCCGGGATGCGGAACCCGCCTCCTATCTCGACGCCCTCTCCACGAGAGACGATGACCTCTCCCCCAGGAATCGGGCTGGCCGGTCCGGCTACTGCGCTGAGGCCCAGCATGATGGCGGACGCGTTGTTGTTAACGACTAGGCCTGTCTCGGCGCCGGTCACTTCAGATAACAGCCTGCCGATGTGCGCCTGCCTGGAACCTCGGGCTCCGGCATTTACGTCAAACTCAAGGTCGCTGTATCCCCCGGCGGCGGCGTTGACCGCGGCCATAGCGGCTTCGCTCAGAGGTGCGCGTCCGAGGTTTGTGTGGATTACGACGCCGGTGGCGTTCACCAAAAGACGAGGCCACGGTGCCCACTCTTCTTTAGCTCGGGCAACTATGTCGGCCGCAAGTTGACCGACCCCGGGTGCATCACCCCCGTCACGGATCGACTGACGGATTGCGTCTAGCTGCTGTCTGGCGAGGCTAACGACGGCGGCATGTGAGTACGCCCCCGCCAGTCCGGCGAGTCCTGGCTCCTGAAGGAGTTGCTCGACGCTTGGAAGTGATCTGAACTGTGTATTTATATGATCGTTTGTCATCTATGCTCGCCTGGGTCGGTGTCGCCTGTGATGGCGATGTTCCGGCGTAACTACTTTGGAGACCTATGCCGCACTATAATAGGCGGCTGTTAAGTTCCGGAGACTGATCTCAATCGTGAAAATCACGCTACCGTGTTAATTATCGGCCTGACCGGCGGCATTGGGTCGGGGAAAAGTGAAGCCTCCGGAATCCTGCGAGAGCTTGGCGCACTGGTAATTGATGCCGATATTGTGGGACATGAAACGTACAAAAGTGGGGAACCCACATTCGGGGAGGTAGTCGAAGCCTTCGGAGTCGGGATTATCGGCTCAGATGGTGAAATCGACCGCAGGGAACTCGGGACGATCGTCTTTGGCGATCCCGACAAACTGAAGCTATTGACCGACATCGTGTGGCCAAGAATTAGTGAAGCCCTTGGAAACCGGATTGCCGAGGAACGTGAAAACGGAGACACGGCGGTGCTGGTGGTTGAGGCGGCGGTTCTGTTCGAAGCCGGCTGGGAAAACCTTTTCGACGAAATATGGGTTGTCACGGCCCCGGAAGAAGATGTCCTGGATCGACTGGAACGCCAGCGAAACCAGAGACCGGAACAGACGCGCGCTCGTGTGCGTGCACAGATGACAAATGAAGAACGTGAACGACGGGCCGACGTGATGGTCCGAAATGACGAAGACCGTGCGGCGCTTGCCGTTACTGTCAAAAAACTGTGGACTGATAGGACCCAGTAGGGTCCCAGGGAAGGCACAACGGGTAATGACGACAACCGAGTACCGGGAATATCGCGTTGAAGAGTACACAGTCCAGGAGGAGCCGTTTTACGCTCCTACCTCCGACGAAATTGAGATCTTCACCGCCGCGTATGAGCAAAGGCTCCCGATCCTTCTAAAGGGTCCGACGGGCGTCGGGAAGACCCGATTTGTGGAATACATGGCCTGGCGTCTCAGCCAGCCACTCAGCGTCGTACAGGACGGCACCAAGGCGCCGGCAGAGAACGGCAATGGCGCGATCCCGCTGGTCACCGTGGCCTGTCACGAAGACATGACGGCGAGCGACCTTATCGGCCGTTACCTCCTGGACGCCGACGGCACACGCTGGGTCGATGGCCCGCTGACACGCGCCGTAAAAGCTGGCGGCATCTGCTACCTGGACGAGATCGTTGAGGCCCGCAAGGATACGACGGTCATCATCCACCCGCTCACCGACCACCGTCGCATGCTCACGATCGACAAGCTGGGACAGGTCGTAGAGGCCGCAGAAGGTTTCCTGATGGTTGTGTCTTACAACCCGGGTTACCAGAACGCCCTTAAGGACCTGAAGCACAGCACCCGGCAACGGTTTGTCGCACTTGAGTTCGATTTCCCGAGGCCTGAGGTCGAGATGCAGATCATCCAGCACGAGGCCGGAGTTGAAATCGAACTTGCCGAACAGCTTGCGAAGCTGGGCGACAAGATCCGAAACCTGCGGGACCACGGTCTGGCAGAAGGCTCCAGTACACGAGTGCTGATCTACGCCGCACGACTGATCAAGCAGGGTGTCGCACCGCGACGGGCCTGCCAGGTAGCCGTAACGTGGGGCATCACGGACGATGCGCAGATGCAGCGCAGCGTCGATGAGGTCGTCACGACGATCTTCGCCTGATGAGCAATGGCCAGGGCGTGGCCGGGTCCCCGGGATCTCCGGCCCCGTCCCGTGACCGCATCGAACACGCATTGCGTGGAAGAGGCGGAGGCGGCGAGAACGGAATAAAAGGTCGCCCCGCGGCCGTTCTGGTGCCGTTCTGTCTGGCCAACGACGAACTGTCTGTGCTCTTCATACGCAGATCCATGAACCTGCACAATCACCCGGGACAGATGGCTTTTCCGGGTGGTGCGGTCGACGCCGAGGACAGGGATATTGCCGCAACCGCGGTCAGGGAAACGGTAGAAGAGATAGGCGTATCGGAGTCAGAGGTAGAAGTCTGGGGAACACTTGACCCGCTTCTAACGATCTCAGACTTTGCGCTAAGCCCGTTCACCGGGTGGTTAGCACGCTCAAGTGATCTGAAGTTCAACGAGCGGGAGGTGAGTGAAGTGATCACCGTACCGGTCGCAGCGTTAATGGATGGTTCGTGCGATCGGGATGAGACCCGAGGGTACGAATCTGGATTCGTGACACGACCAACGTACGCATACAATGGCGCCGTTATCTGGGGATCCACTGGACAGATAGTTTCACAGCTAATTGATTGCCTCAGGCAAGCCTGATCTTATTGGCCGTTTCGGCCAGGAATGAGACACCTTGACCACAAACGATTCACAGCAGACGGGCGACTTCGGTCCGGAGATGGCAAACATCGAGAAAGAACTCGAGCGTTTTCCAAGTGCCGTAACTGAGAAGTACGCCCTGGCAAAGTCTGAACTTGAGAGTCGGCTCCGCCCGCAAGACCTGTTGGACTGGGCCAACCATGCGCTGGCTATCTCAGGTAAAGCGGTTCGGTCCTGGGAGGCTGCTTCGGAGTACCTGGAAGCCAGCCCGGCGGTACAGCGTCAGCTTCCATCCGGACAGTTCATCCGATGGGCAGCCATCGGAGGACGTCTCTGCGACGAATCCCCCAGCCTTGCGGTCTCTTTCTTTAAGGCAAGTCCGGATGCACTGACGCGATTGCGTCCGCGATACGTGGACGACTGGGCAAATCTTGGGCGGGCTCTGTACCGGGGGACTTGGAAGTCTAGCAATCTGGCATGCCATTTTTACGAGGTAAGCCCAGAACTACTTGAGTCGCTTACTTTCGCCGAGTTCACGCGATTTGGCGAGTCACTACAGGTACTGTCACGCCGGTCATATGACCTTGCGGATGAGTGCCTGGTCAAAGCGGCACGACTGTTCCCAAGGCTCGGCGATGAGCGGGACGCGTTCATCACCGTTTCACATGATCTGGCTGAACACTCTTGGCGTGAGGTAAAGAGCCTCTACGACGCCGCATCTACATCGCTCACGGCACTGGAGCCGGTGCACCGAAGCCGGATGCTGGTTCTCGCCCGTAGACTGATAGGCGCAGAGCAGACGGCTATAGGCGAGTTCTTTGCCAATGCGAGCAACGCAGTCAACCACGTGCCCACAGAGTTCAGGCAGCGGCTTCTGGAGCTTGCGGAAGAGCCTATGGCATCCTCCCCGGCCTCGGTCAGCCTGCTGATTACCCAGGCGCCGAACATATTGGACCGGCTGAGCCCCTCCCAGTTTGAGGAGTGGCACCGAGAAGGCATGCGTTCAATCGCAGAGTCGCCCGAGTCTGGCCCGGCCTACTACCGTCTGGAATCGGCAACATCTCGCGAAACGCTTGACCAACTTTCATCCGGCGTGGAACTGAGCCGCGTGAAGGACCTGCTGAGGACATACTGCGCTGCGCTTTCAGCGCGTGACATTGAGGTCAATCCCACCTCGCAGATCGTGGACAAGAAGATCGGTTGGGTCGACGAACAGAGTGCGACAACAGAGGGCACGACGATCTATCTGCCCCCTGTAGCCGATCGCTTCTCTCACAAAGATGAGAACTTTGGCTGGTACAAGGTCATTGCGACTCACCAGAGCTGCCACATCGAGTTCGGTAGCTTTGATTTCGACTTCGACACTCCGTCGACCCTGTTCGAAGACCTTCGACCGAACATGCAACCGGCGGCGAACTTAACCACGGATGTAACCGCCGTGGTTAAGGAACTGGCGGAGGCCGCTATTCCGGGTATCACTGGTCCGAAGACCGGGGAAGACGAGGGCGGTATCGAAACCGCCTATCTGACAGACATGGGCCGTTTCTTCGACATGTTCGTCGACAGGGCCCTGGGACTGGACATCTTCACCGTCGTGGAAGATACGCGGCTAGATGCGCGGATCCTCCACGAATACAAGGGTCTCGCAGCGAGTTACCTGCAGACACAGGCTTTTTCGCTGGCAGAACGTCCTCGTATAGAAGAGCTTCCGATGCGGGAGGCGATGGTCGAGTTCATCGTTCGCCTCAGCCTGCGCCAGACCGGAACGATCAAGGTTCCGAAGGCGTACACAGAAATCGCTCAGCAGATTCGCCGAATCGTGATCATGCTGGCCGAGATCGGCGCAACGGTTGAAGACTCCGCCGAGGCAGCAACGCGAATCTACGCCATGGTCGCAGGCGTGCCGAATAATACGATCCCCGAAGAAGAGTTTGAGGACGTGGACCTGGACGATGACATCCCGGAAGAAGAAGAGGAAGAGAACACGGAGGAGATCCTCCAGATGTTCGGCGGCGAAGGTGAGACTGCTGGCGAGGAGCCGGGCGAAGCCGGGGAGACAGACGAGCAGGAGCAGATGGACGAAGAGTCGTACGACTCTCCTGAGGACGTCGACTATCGGGGCGAGTTCAAACCCGAAATGGCGCAGCTCCTGTCCCAGATATCGATGGACGGCACGGACTTTGATGGAGAACCTGAACCCATCACCCAGGAACAGCTTGAAGAGCTGCTCAAGAACTCCACGGAGCTTGAACAGGGGGAGATGGAGGAGGGTGAAGAAGGCCAGCAACAGCAGATGGACGAGATGCTGCAGAACCTGATGAAGGAGATGCAGCAGCGCGATCCGGATAACCAGCAGTTCGGCGATGGACCACTGGTCCACGTACCTGAAGAGGGCGGGCCGCTGGAAGCGACCGAGCCCAATACTTTTGTCTACCCGGAGTGGGATTTCAGGGCGAACGACTATAAGCCCAAGTGGTGCGTCGTTCATGAGAAAGAGATGGCAGAGGGCGAGCCGCAGTTCTATCAGGACACTCTGAACGAGCACTCATCGCTGGTTCGCGAGATTCACCGGCAGTTTGAACTGGTGATGCCGGAGATGTACCGCAAGGTGAAGCGACTGGAGGACGGCGAAGAGTTTGACCTCGACGCCGTGATCGAGTCAGTGATCGACAGGCGTACCGGGACGACGCCGAGCGACAAGGTGTTCTGGCGTCGGAACAAGGTCGAGCGCGACGTCGCAGTGGCGTTCCTGCTGGACATGAGTGCGTCAACAGCTGAGGCGATTGACGAGAACAAGCGGCCGACAGATGACTGGGGCGCGCCGGATGATCCGGTTGAGTACATGGTGTGGCTGCGGTCACGCCGTGCCGAAGGGCTTCGACGGTCTTACAAGCGCATCATAGACATCGAAAAAGAAGGAATTATCCTTCTGACGAGCGCACTTGAGCAGACCGGCGACATGTACGGCATATACGGCTTCTCTGGATACGGACGGGAGAACGTTGAGTTCTACGTCATGAAGGAGATGGAAGAGCGCTGGGGACCGTCGATCCCGAAACGGATTGACCGTATCGCACCGCTTCATGCAACGCGCATGGGGCCGGCGATTCGACACGCCACCAGCAAGTTGACGAAGGTAGACGCCAAGTCGCGAATCCTGTTTATGATCTCGGACGGCAGGCCGCAGGACCGGGGCTACAGCCGTGAGGGCGTGGAGAAGGAGTACGCCGTGCATGACACGCGCGTCGCCTTCGACGAGGCCCGTAAGGCAGGCGTGACGCCGTTCTGTCTCACTGTGGACAAGAACGGACACGACTACCTGAAGACGATGATGCAGGGCATGAGTTACGAGGTGTTGTCGGACATTGCGATGCTTCCGACCCGGCTCCCGCAACTGTATAGAGAGCTCACACAGGCTTAATTGAAAAGGCCGGGGCAATACAGCCCTGGCCTTTTCGCGTCCGGAATATATACGTTCAGGCGCTGTCTCGATTTGTCGAGGGAGCAGGACGTTCCCCATCCCTGCGGGTGTCCCGAAATCTAGAAGGGACCAACGATAGTAAGACTGTTGTTGGTCTCATCGGATTCGATAAATAGACCAGACGGATCGCAACCTAGATTCGTGTTTTCAGTTCCACATCGATGGCAGGGATGCGGTTCAAGAATCGCTGGAGATGTGCGTGATCTAGTTCCACTCTCGGATGACGTTCAACCTCTTGGTCGATAGTTGTACTCGTGTTGTTCTACTAGCCTGCCGTATGCATCTATCGACCCTAATCGTCGCAACAGAGGCGACCTGGGCGCAGACCCCGTCTGCATTGCAGCGATTGAGGAAAATCGCTGCAATGCCGCCAGAGCACTATCTTCTGCTGCTTCTCGGTCCCGACCTACAACTTTTGGCGAAACATCATTACGGTTATTCGCCAACGGATCGGCAACGCATATTGGTGCCGTCCAGATGGCGGCATCATAGCCTGCGAATTCGCAGATGCGGGTGACTAACTCGCGCGAAAAGCGTGAAGTCCAGGAACCAGCTCTTATCGGAGCTTTAAATGCGGTCAGATGTCAAGGCGGACAGAAGCTGGACGATGGCCGTCGTCGCAGAGCGTTGCATCAACCACTCGGGATTACGGCGGGGGAAGCGGCCGGTTGCGACGTGAGTCCCGGAGTTGGACACCATGCCGATGAATACATTTCCGTCGTCCATGTTTACCGGAGTGACCGAGATGCCGATATCGGCCGAAAGATTTTCACGGGCAAGATTCGCCAGAACTATCGCACCGTCCTCATCGATCGAGGCAGTGTCGTGACCAAAGTGGACGGGACCTGATCCGGGTACCAGCGCTCCCCTGAAGAACGACTCGCGGTTCGGCAGCGCGTGGAGCAAGGATGCGAGCGCTCCGGAGCTGGCTCCCTCAACTACGGCCAGTGTCTGACCACGATCTATGAGGATCGAGGCCGCCCGGCCCGCTGGAGTTTCTTCATCGGTCCCCCAGATTGTCTCCCCGATCAGCCGACGTATCTCGGCCTCGACCGGCTCGATGACTTTTGCTGCGGAAGCGTGATCTGGACCGCGTCCAATCATCCGGAGATGGATGCCGTCGGTGTGAGCGTATATTCCAAGGTAGGGATTCTCCTGGCCGAATAGATCGGACAGGATTTCGTCGATGCCGCCTTCTGAAAGGCCTTGCGTCTTCAGGGTGCGTGTTGCGGTCACGCCTGCGCCCGATATCTCGGTAAACTTGGGCCCTACGGTCTCTTCCCAGACCTGTTTAAGCTCCCGGGGTGGCCCGGGCATTATCACGATGTGGCGACCGTCTTTTTCGACCCACCATCCGGGTGCTGTTCCGTTGGGATTGGGGATGCTGGTGGCGGACGGGATTAACGTGGCTTGCTTGATGTTGGTCGGCGGCATCTCCATGCCTCTCCGGGCGAAAACGCCTTCCAGCCAGGAAAGAATGTCCGGATCAACCGTCATCTCTTCGCCGACGGCATTGGACACGGCCTCGCGGGTCAGGTCGTCGGACGTCGGGCCAAGACCCCCGGTTGAGATGACGATGTCGGACCGCTGAAGTCCCTGCTTGAAGGCCTCAGACAGGTGGTCAATGTTGTCGCCGACGTGCGACATCCACTGAACCCTGATGCCCGTCCCTGAGAGTTGCTGAGCAATAAATGACGAGTTCGTGTCCACGATCTCGCCCATCAGCAATTCGTGGCCCACGGCTAGGATCTCCGCGTTCATTTGTTTGTCCTTTGAACTGGCGCTAAGCGCAGTGCTGACCGGGCGTATCGCTACGCGTTGATCTCGGAATCATGTGAGATCGTACATAAGATACGCGAGGACAGGCGGGAATGCTTAAGGAAATGCATGGTGAAACGCTTTTGGGTCGCACGCGGATCAAGCAAATAGAGGGCCGGAGGGGATCACAACCCCGTCGTGATCCCCTCCGGCCAGATGCTCTTCTCTTATTAACCGGCCGGTTCTGCGGTAACCGGCTCGGCAGCAGCTAGATTAGCCGGGAGATCAAATATCTCTCGAATCTGCTTTCCCCACTCTGCGTCGACCACAACCACATCGGCCTGTTCGTTGGCCATGGCGTACATCCCAGTGCCGTCCGGTGTCAGATCACCCAGGGTGATGGAGATTGAATTTGCCTGTCGTAGGCCGGGCTGCAGTTCAATTTCGTATCGCACGGAAGCGTACGGAGAGTCGGAAGTCAGACCGTAAAGGGCCTGTACCTCGTCGGTAACCAAACCGACCTCTTCTACGCCGATGAATTCCGGAGCAGCAAATATGCGTATGGGATCAAGCACGGTGTTCTCTTCAAGGTCCAAATCACCATCGCACACGGCGTCTCCGCTAAGCGGTAGATCACAGACCCGCCAGGTGTTCGTGTCCAGATTGAGGCCAAATCCGCCAACGACACTGTTTTCGATGAAGAACAACGCTTCGGTCACATCCGCAACGTTCAACTCGTAACGCCACTGTGGAGTCGGTGGGGCTGAGATCAAGGAACTCAAAACCTCGCCCCATGAGGAGCTGACGAGAACGAGCTGCGGGAACCCTTCCAGTTGGGCGTAGTTTCCAGACCGGTCTGGAGTCTCGTCACCAAGAAGGAGTCGTACGGATGAACCGTCTGAAAGCCCGATAGTCACGGTCGTGGCAGGATTTTCAAGTCCATAGAGCGCCGGTTCGCCGAACGACGACTCCAGCTGTCTCTGCGATCGCGGTCCTCCGAGAAGAGTAGTGATACCACTCCATCGCTGGTGGTCGACAGGCATAGTGTCATCGCCTGCGAAGATCCAATAGTTCTCTTCCTCGTCCAGTTCAAATGCCATCACGCCGGAAGGGGATACGATCTCCACCTGTCGGATGTCGCCTTCAGGAATTGTGTAGAAGAACGGCAAACGTGTAGACACGCGCTCGACGGTCTGGTCGGTGACGACAAAGGTCACGACTATTGACGAGAGCGATACCAGTATCACTAGGACTAGGAGTAAACGAAGGTTCACTGACTAGCGCCTCCGCCACCAGGACCATACGCCGACTGCGCTGATCAGAGACGGCATCAAGAGCCAGCCTGACCACCTCACGAAGTCACGTTCAGGCGTGGTTAATACCAGCTCTCGGAACACCTTGGTCTTCGAGCGGATAGAGATAAGTTCAAAGTCACGCACAGCCCAGTTGACGGCGTTTGCCAAAAGGTCACCGTTCTTGGCAGAGGAGAAGTAGCGGTCGCTCGCAAAATCGGAATCTCCAATTACCACGATGTTTGTGCGAATCTGCTTCCCGTCCACGGTCTGGGGTGCGAAGCCGATTCGAGCCAGAGCCTCCACAGCGATGGCGACCGGGAATGGCCCCGACATGTCTTCGTCGAGATCGTACGAGTCGGTCTCACCCAACTCTTCCCAACTGTTCAAAGTCGTGGTGGCCAGTCCGGTCAACTTCAGAAGTGGTTCACCTGTGGGGGTACGGTCGATATTGTCGTCCATGATGGTACGACCGATGAACGTCGCACCGGGCATGTAGACCACGTCTAGCGGTTCGGTAATCGGGTGCGGCGGATCGAACTGTCGGTTTGATCGGGTGATCTGTAGGAAGTTGGGTTCCGGAGCGACGAAGCTGGTGGCGTCCACCAGGTGCCCGGTACCGATCGCAACGCCGAATTCTCCAAGCAGGTCTCTATACGAAGAATCAGGGTCGGGTTCAAACATGAATATCACGCTTCCACCCCTGTCCATGTACGCCTTGAGAATCTCCGTCTCATCACGGAACTCACCGCTCGCCTGAATGAGTTCGGTCCTGGGATCGGCGAAAATCAGCGCCGCCGGAAAGTCATCTTCGTTGTCTGAAATGATCTGGGGAATCAGGTCGATTAGCGTAGCCGACCGAACACGGTAGTTGTCCCTGATCAGTGCGAGGGCGGCCTGTACGTACCCCTTACCGTCACCGTTGTTGTCCGTAGCAGTGATGTCACGCTCCCCGTGACCTGAGACGAAGAACACCTGCTTCTGGCGGACCTGGTTTACCACGAGCATCGCTGTGGTGATTCCCTGCTCATCAAAGATGTCAGGGCTTGTCAGCGGATTTCCTCCGACGACGATGTCGGTACGCCTTGAGTCGGTCGCTTCGATAGCGATGGCCGGCGTTTGAGATACGCCGTAATCAGAAGCGACATTCGGCTGAAGAACCGGGTCAACGAGTTCGAAGTTGAAGTCCTCCGCTGCCCGCCGTGAGAACTCGGATAGAAGGTCTTGCGTGTCACGCCAGGCGGCTGCGCCTTCGGCCGTATCTATCTCCAGGAAAACGGTTGCCTGGATAGGTTCGCCAAGTGTGGACAGCAACTTGACGGTCTGTTCAGACAGGCCAAATTGGTTGTTCGTCGTGACGTCAGTCCGGAGCCAGCCCGGAGGGTTGTCTTGATCGCTCAACCACCAGAGTACGAAGTTGCCAAGTGTTAGCAGCGCTATGAATGAACCGACGACGATAACTGTATTGACGCCGTAACGGCCTCGGCGACCGAAGATAGCTCTTGCTACCTGCCGCCAGGATGTGGCGATCGAGATGCCGAGGAGGATGAGGCCTATGAGCATCGTCCACTGACCGCTAGAACTCAGGTCACGGATAAAGACGAAGACCAGTGCTCCGACGATGAACGCGCCAAGACCGGCCACGACCAGCATGTATTTGAATGAGGTCAGATTGTTACGGAACGCGTCGACCAGAGAGCCACGGGGACGAGACTCGTCAGGTCGGGATGAAATGCGCCGCGCGCGTTCGGCGTCTGGATCCAGGTTAGCCATGGTGCTCTAGCGCCACCTTCTCGATTCGAGGAGAACCACAGTCACAAAGAGGAAAACCGCCGTAATCGAAACGTAGTAGGCGATGTCTGTGACCGAAACAATCCCGCGGGCGAAGTCGGCAAAGTGTCCGCCTTCAACGACTCCGAAACTTGATGTGTCAAATACTGAGAATGAACTCCCCAACTGGAAGTTCGAGACAATTTCTTCCGCCGTACCGGTCAGTCGGTCGGCAACGAAGTTACTGACGGTCAGGGCCGTGAGCAGACCGGCTCCCACGACCAGACTAACCAGCTGGTTGCTGGAAAGCGCAGACGCCATGAGTCCGATAGCAAGAGTCGCTGAACCGTAAAGAAGAACGCCAAAGTATCCGGTAATAATCGGGCCGATATCGGGGTCGCCGTACCAGGCCAGTACGACCACGAAATACAGAGTTCCGGCGACCATCAGCGCCAGCATGACGAATGCGGCGATGAACTTGCCCATGACGATCTCCCACTCACGTACCGGGGAGGTCATAAGCAGTTCAAGTGTTCCCAGTTTCTGCTCTTCCGCAAGCAGCCGCATCGTCAGTGCGGGGGACAGGAAAACCATGAAGAAGATGGAGCCGGCTATGTATCCCCTGATACTCGCCTCGGAGAACGGGTCGGATACGGAGGCGACAAAGAAGAAGCCTGTGATTGCCAAGAAAGACGCCGCCACAACGTAAGCCATTGGCGACGCGAAGTAGGTTTTGACTTCTTTCCAGGCGATTGTCTGAATGTTACGCAAATGTATTCTCGGGTTTCTGATCGACTGTTAAACGATCCGAAAACCAGGTGCTTGTTAGATTCAGTCCGGGGTTGATTCGTCTGTAGTCAGTTCCAAGAAGATCTCTTCCAGGGTCATCGGGAGCGGGTGCAGGTTCACAAGGCCCCAACCAGAATCGACGATAGTCCTCGCCACATCCTCGGCTGCGCCTTCGTCGGGACGGGCGTCGACCACGAGGGCAACGATGCCCTCGCCCAACATGCGTTCTTGCACCGGTCGGGTGTCTCGGCGTACGTCCACTATGTGCTGGAGTTTTCGGAGTGCCGTGATGGCTTCGCTGGCTTCAGTCCCGCGGACGCTGACTTCAATGCGCTCCGCGTTCTGGAGCCGTCCTGACAGATTCTCAGGGTCGTCGTCGGCGACGATCCTACCTTCATGGATAACCAGCACCCTGCGGCAGATAGCGCTGACCTCTGGAAGGATGTGGGAACTCAAGATCAAGGTGTGGTCGCCGCCAAGCTCGCTAATAAGAGAACGTGTCTCGACGACCTGGATCGGGTCGATGCCGATAGTCGGCTCGTCCATGATCAACACGTCTGGCTCGTGGATGATCGCCTGGGCGATGCCTACACGCTGGCGATAACCCTTTGAAAGTTTCCCGACCAGCGCGTTCCGGTACTCGCCAAGTCGGACGGTGTCGATGATGACGGGGAGCCGCTCGTCAATCCATTTGCGGTTCATTCCCCGGAGTTGGCCCATGTACTGAAGGTAGTCCGTGACGGTCATGTCCAGGTAAAGCGGGACCGACTCCGGGAGGTAGCCAATATGGCGACGGGCGTCCAGCGAGTGGGAGACAACGTCGTAACCCGCAATGGCGGCCGTTCCCTCGGTGGGAGGCGTGAAACCCGTGAGGACACGCATGGTAGTCGTCTTTCCGGCACCGTTAGGTCCGAGGAAGCCGACTACTTCACCTTGTTTTATGTGCGCGGACACGTCGATAACGGCGGGGTAGTCGCCGTAAGACTTCGACATGTGTTCGAGCCGGATCATCTTTTTCTGGAGCCTTCTTCCTGAAGTAGTTGTGACGGGGCCGTGACCCCGACCATACATGATGACTACGTCGTGTACCTATCCGTCGGATTGCAGCAAGGTCGAGATGCCCGCGCAACCGGAGTATCTTAGCCCACGCCACGACCGCGGGCCAACAGGAAACGTGACCGTACTGAGTGAATATCTGATCAGCGCGGGGTCTCGATCCCTGCGGTGCGTCACGGGCAGGCAAGAACCGGTACTCAAAATTAGGTATTTGCCGTTCAGGGTGGATGTAGAATCTGAGTAACTTCGGGAAACCGTGGTCGGTGATTGGGAAACTCGTCGAGAATGATTTACCGACCAAATGTGCCTTTTCACCTCCTGATGTTAAACAAGCGGGGGAAATGACGGGTGCTCGTGACTAACGAAAAGCCGATATATCTGGACCATGCCGCCACGACTCCTCTTAGAAAAGAGGCGTTAGAGGCGATGATGCCCTTCTTCTCAGACGTGTTCGGCAACCCGAACAGTCCTTATGCCTTTGCGCAGGAGGCCAGGAACGCGGTCGACGAAGCGCGGGAAAAGGTAGCCGCAGTGCTGGGGAGCCGGACGCGGGAAGTGGTGTTCACGAGTGGCGGCACGGAGTCGGATAACACCGCAATCAAAGGCGTAGCTTCTGCTCTGAAGCCAAGCGGTAAGCACATCATCACGACCGCCATAGAGCATCACGCCATAATCCACTCTTGTGAGGAACTCGTTGAGGCCGGATATGAGGTGACCTACCTTCCGGTTGGCAGCAACGGCGTAGTGGATCCCGGAGCCGTTGAAAAGGCGATTCGAGAAGACACGATTCTCGTAAGCGTGATGTACGCCAACAACGAGATCGGCACGGTCCAGGACATCGCCGAGATCGCACGCCGGACGCATAGCAAGGCGCGTGCAATGGGCCGCAACATCGTCGTTCACACGGACGCCGTACAGGCGGCAGGATGGCTGACTCTGGATGTGAACGAGCTAGACGTGGACATGATGAGTCTGTCTGCTCACAAGTTCCACGGACCGAAGGGCGTCGGAGTCCTGTACGTTCGGAGAGGAACGCCGTACAACCCGCTGATAGTCGGCGGTGGCCAGGAGCGTCAACGCAGATCTGGCACGGAGAATGTTCCCGGCATCGTCGGGGCATCGGTCGCACTGGAACTTGCGGAGAGCGAGCGTGAGGCGGTGTATGCCACCGTACTCCCGCTAAGGGACTTGTTGATCGAAGGGACGCTTGAACGCGTTCCTGGTGTTAGGCTCAACGGAGATCGCAGCCGCAGGCTCCCGAACAACGCCAATTTTTCGTTCGATGGAGTTGAAGGCGAGGCGGTGTTGCTTGGACTTGATTTCGCCGGGATCTGTGCTTCAACGCAAAGTGCGTGCAGCTCCGCATCGATCGAGCCGTCACACGTTCTGGTCGCCCTGGGACTGGACGCAGATCTTGCCGTGGGGAGCCTGAGGCTCACCCTGGGGTGCGACAGCACTGAAGAGGAAATTCAGACGACGCTGGACGTGCTTCCCGGGATCATCTCCCGGTTGAGGGAAATGCCTTCACTTGCATCGACCCTTTGATCTTTAACGTGGGATCTCTAAACTGGCAAATCTCAGAGTCCGGTCCCGGCCGTTTAATTACTTCCCACGCGCTGGTGATGAGACCAGAATGGGCATCACGTCGTAAGCTGTAGCACTGAAAACTACCGAAATCCCCTGAATTCCACTGGGAACGCCTTCGGTCGGCCCATGAACCAGTTTGCTGGTTGGCCTGATCTTCTGAAAATGAGAATGAGGTTGATTCCCGGGACGCTTATCTGACAACTCCGTTAAACAAGAAGGAACATATGGTAGACGAGAGCCTGGAGGCCCCGGCAAACATGGACTCAGGTGAATCTTCGTCTTCGGACGAAGCCGGGTTTGGCGTGGCAGAAGCCGCCGCACTCGCCTACGTCGACGCAGATCGAACCCCTTACGGCGGGCCGATGGCTCGGCGTAATCTTAAGTTTGAGGTTCTGGAGTCCCAGAGACTTGGTTCTGACGTACGTGTACGCATCGGATACCAGCCTTCAAGCCGGTTCTCCGGTCGCGCCGGCGAAGAGTGGGTTCTTGTTAGTCCAGAGGGCGAAATCCTGACCCGGGAACTACTCTCACGCCCAAAAGACAACCAGCCCTGGGTTCTAATCGCTCTGGCATCTCTCTCTCTGATCGCTGCACTGATATTGATTCCGATGATCGTTTCTCGATCCAACCCGACCGGCGACCCCCTTTATAGGGCAGGTCGGACCTTATGGATGCGCGCCTCTCCGCCGGACATCGTGTCAGAGGTGCAGTACGGCGGCCGGACGCTGGACGGAGGTTCCGTCAATTTCCGTATCGCTGGTCCGGGCAACGGCTGGAACTTGGCTGTCGTCCACGTATCGCTTTTCAACCAGTCATCCCAGCAGGTGTCTGTTGCGATCGATGAACAAGCAGCCGTCCTTATCGACGTGGACGGGGAAAAATATCCGCCCATCAACGTGGTCAACCGTAGCGTTGGCATGTCGGGGCCGATCGAAAGTCAGTACAGGTATCCAGACTTCATAGGCCTCTGGCGCAGCATCGTAATCCGGGGCAGTGAGTCTGTCGCAGGAATGCTTTTGTTCGAGGTCCCACCGGATTTCGAAGCGGACCGATTGAACTGGCAGGCTTCCGACACAATTCAGGTCGGCTTCCGGGATTAATAATCCCGGACTTCTCTTTTGATCTGGGAGAACCAAAGCCTGATCACGGGAATAGTCCCGGGTAATCCTGTTCGGGGTGTCCCGGCGTATCGTGCGCGGATAGAATCAGCGAACTATGGCCCAGACCTCTTCCCGCTCGCCAGATGCTGCCGTGAACGGCAATGACCACGAATCTCCCCAATCCAGGGGGTCTTCGCGCGCCGGGAAGAAAAGCCTCTCTCCCGGTAGACGCCAGTACCTGGACATAAAGGCGGAGCACCCGGACGCTCTACTGCTGGTCAGAATGGGCGACTTCTACGAGACGTTTGATGAAGACGCTCAGGTCATGGCGGATGTTCTCGACATTACCCTCACGGCAAGGGATGTAGGGGGCGGAGCGAAATCTCCTCTTGCGGGGATTCCTTACCATTCGCTTGAGGCCTACCTCGGACGTTTGATCTCGGCCGGATTAAAGGTCGCCATATGTGAGCAGACCAGCGATCCTGCAACCTCCAAGGGGATTGTGGACAGGGCGGTGGTTCGTCTGGTGACACCGGGCACCGTGCTTGAGCCGGGTCTGCTGGATAACGGACGCAACAATTATCTGGCCGCGGCCGTGGTTGACGGCGAGCGAGCAGGAATCGCGTACATCGACATCACGACCAGCGAGTTTGTGACCCGGGACCTGCCCCTGGATCTTTTACGCGATGAGCTCGATGCTATCGGACCCGCAGAGGTGATCCTGGACGTGTCGGCCGATCAAGAGCTGGGTGATTCGGGCACGACCGACTACGTGCGACGGCACATGGTTGACGGACGATTGGATGCCGAACTGGCGGGAGATCGCTTGCGCCGACACTTCGGTACGACAACTCTCGAACCGTTTGGATGTGAGTCGAAGCCGCTTGCGACAATGGCCGCCGCCGCCGTGTTGGAGTTTGTGCGGGAAACCCAACTCGGAAGCCTCCCGCAGGTCACCACTCTGCGCACAATGTCCGAGGCGGGGTTCATGGTGCTTGACCGCAGGGCGCGCCGTGATCTGGAGGTCTTTGAATCGCTGGGCGATCGAGAAGGCGCCCCGACCCTGCTGGGTACCCTGGACCACACACGGTCGCCACTTGGGAAGCGGCTTATACGTGAACGCGTGGCTCGACCCCTTCTTGAGCTGGACGAACTTACGGTTCGTCAGAACGGCGTGGCGTCTTGGCTGGCCGCCGCGGGGCCACGGGCGTCGGCGCGTGACCTACTCGGAAAAGTTCCTGATCTGGAACGTCTTACCAACCGGGTCCGCGCATTTTCGGCCAGCCCAAGGGACCTGACGGCGCTGGCTCGTGGCCTCTCCCAACTACCCGGATTGATTGAGACGTCAGAGTCGGCTGGCGTAGCTTCCGGGATCACGCTTATCGACGACGCAAGAGCCCTTATCGAGGCGGCTATAGCGGACGATCCACCAATGTCTGCGGGTGGTGGAGACGCCATCCGCACCGGGTTCGATGCCGAGCTGGACGATCTCAGAACCATTTCGGGTGAAGCCCAGGCCTACATCGCAGGCATCGAATCAAGTGCCAGAGAAGACACGGGGATCAAGAGCCTCAAGGTCGGCTACAACAGGGTCTTTGGCTACTACATAGAGGTTTCCCGATCGAACCTGGATGACGTTCCTGAGGCATGGGATCGACGCCAGTCCCTTGTCGGCGGGGAACGATTCATAACGCCCGAACTCAAGGAGTACGAGGCAAAGGTCCTTACCGCACGTGACCGGATATCGGAGGTCGAGAGATCGGTATTCCGACGAATCACCGGAGAAGTGGCGGCGCACGCCAACCGCATCATGGCGGGCGCGAGGGCGATTGCCGAGATGGATGTGTTGTGTGCGCTGGCTCAGGCGGCGGCGGACAACGGATGGGTGCGTCCAGTATTGGACGATGGCGACGCGCTGGACATTAAGGCCGGACGTCACCCGGTTGTAGAGTCGGCGCTGGGCCCCGGACGATTTGTTCCTAACGATACACGGCTCTCATCAAGTGCCGAGCAGTTAGCGATTATCACCGGCCCGAACATGGCCGGTAAATCGACCTACATTAGGCAGGTTGCGGTGCTGGTGCTGATGGCGCAGGTCGGCAGTTTTATCCCGGCTGAAAGCGCACGAATCGGCCTTGTAGACCGAATCTTTACCCGTTCAGGTCTGGCCGACGACATAGCGGGGGGGCAGTCCACATTTATGGTTGAGATGGTTGAGACGGCGGCCATTCTTCATCAGGCCACGCGGCGCTCGCTGATCGTCCTGGACGAGATCGGGCGCGGCACCAGTACATATGACGGCATGTCGATTGCGCGTGCCGTTGCTGAACATATTCACAACAGCCCTCGGCTGGGCTCTAAAACGCTATTCGCCACGCACTATCACGAGATGACGGCACTGGCGGACATGCTTCCAAGGGCCGTGAATTACCAGGTGGCGGTGTCCGAGGATGATGGCGAGGTGGTGTTTCTGCATCGCATCGTCCTGGGTGGCGCAGATCGCAGCTACGGCGTGCACGTCGGTCGACTGGCGGGGCTGCCACCGGCTGTTATCGCAAGAGCCTGGGACCTGCTTGCGGAGTTAGAGAGTAAGGGCAAATTGGAACCCGGTGGATCGTCGACAGGTCCGGCGGTTCAGTTGTCCCTTATGTCGGGTTTATCGCCGGTAGATGATGCCCTGGCAGCACTGGATGTGGCGAATCTCACGCCCTTACAGGCGATCACGGAACTGTATCGATTGCAGGGATTGGCCGGGCAGGGTGATGACGAATAACGTGGATATTGATTATCAGACGATATGTCTGCGGATTGGGGCAATTTGAAAGTCGAAACACTGGTCGTAGGGCCACTGCAAACCAACGCGTATATCGTGCTGGATGAGGAAACCGGGCAGGCCGCCGTAGTGGACCCCGGTGCTGCCGGATTGCGCATATCGGATGCTTTAACGGCGGCCGGCTCAACGCTCACCTACATCCTGACGACACACGGTCACGCCGATCACACCGGTGGGGCGTTTGACCTGCACAAAAAAGCTGGCGGCGAGTACGTGGTGGGGGAGGGCGACCGGGGTCAGATCGATGAGCCTTCTCAGTCTCTGGCTGCGATGATCCCTGGATTCGCCAATCCGCCGAGTATCGACAGGCCGGTAGAGGGCGGCGAGATTCTTACGCTGGGCAAGTCCAGGGTAATAGTGATCGCCACTCCGGGGCACACGCCGGGAAGCATGTGCTACATCGTTGGTCAGGCGCTATTCACCGGAGACACGCTGTTTGAAAACAGCATAGGTCGATACGACCTTCCGGGCGGAGACGGGAAACAGGAGCTTGAGAGCATCCGAGACAATCTGCTCACCCTGCCAGATCAGATGATCGTCTACCCGGGCCACGGACCCTCAAGTACCATCGGCAAGGAACGGGCAAACAACCCGTTTTTGCAGGAGCTGTAGCGGCTGGGTTGAGGGTGTGGCGATAGTGATGGCTATGGGAGAGCGGCGGTTAGAGATTGCAGGGGCGCGCTAGATATGCCCAGCTGACATCGGACCACCACTCACCCTGCGCCCTCTCCCGACCGGGAGAGGGGAATTTGATCAACCGCTGCTGCGGCGAATGACTACGGTTGGCGGGCAGTTCGCCAGCGCGTTGTGAGTCAGTCAGGCTGCTCAATCACGGTGGGTGGATCTACGCCTTTAAATAT
>Ga0209403_10001316_pt1 | contig 32591 bp, 31 predicted proteins | sample ArcticOcean_MG_C_8_FD_187440 | JGI IMG/M metagenome (GOLD analysis project Ga0209403, IMG submission 187440) | Marine microbial communities from western Arctic Ocean - ArcticOcean_MG_CB11_86 (SPAdes) (version 2) | ecosystem: Environmental > Aquatic > Marine > Oceanic | place: Arctic Ocean...
TCCCAGTAGCACCAGCAAACTGAGTCGTAGTCAACTCGTAAGCTCCAGTAGCTACCAAAGCCATCATATTACCAGACGGAGAGACGGGAACCCAAACGCCCTTGTCCCCGCCAGCGCCAGCGTCGCCGCCGTCGTTAGCGACGTCAGGATCGTCACTATTGTTAAACAGAAACAAAGGCATACGGTCATCAGTCCCTACGCCAATTTCATATTCACCGTCTGCACCTAAAGAAACAACAGTACCAGCAAGAGTCACACCACTGTTGTGACCGGCCAGCTGCGTTGCATCAATAGTCGAAACATAATCTACTGCCGATTGCGAAGGCCAACCCTTAAGAGCGTTGAGCGTATTCGCGGTCATTTGCCGTGGAGCGGCCATGAGAAATCCTCCTTGAATTTAAGTAAACAGGCTATTAATAGCCTGCGTCCATTTCATGTTACACAGGGTTATTAACAACAGCCCATATAGCATCATCCGATGCTTTCTTTTCAGACGTTCGGCGTCCGACATAAGGATCTGTCAACGAATCGTAAGTACTGGTATTACCTACACCAGACCGACCCTCATCCACTCCACGACCTAAGTCGCTTGCTGACTTCTCAAGTCGAGCGTGAGCGTCTGAAAGCTTTTCAACAGAGTTCCGAAGAAGCTCCATTGTACCTGTGTGTGACTGAAGCATACCAGAAGCAGCCTCTTTCTGGTGCGAAGCCACACATCCTTTATTAACCATGTGATCAGCTAGAGAAGCCACTTGTGAGTTAGCTTCTTGCGCTGCTGCATGGTAACTACTATAAGAATCCAGAGCCCGCTTCTGGAGAAGCGAGTTAATCTGAATGCTTTTTACCAGCATTTCTGCAAGTTTGGGTTTCATAATAGAAACTCCTCCGTGAGCGTTAACATTACCTACGTGAACGAGCGATGACTTCTTGAATGTAGTCTTTTACTGCGTTTTTAGAACTGCCCTTCTTAGCGGCAGCACGTTTATCCACAGCTTCTACTTCCAAGCCAGCAGCAGCTTCCTCAGGAACAGCCGCAGGGGCAACCTCAGGGGCAATCTCAGGAGGAGCACCTTCCATGCCGCCACCCATGCCGCCACCCATGCCGCCACCCATGCCGCCACCGCCTTCAGCAGCCATAGCTGCTTGAAGTTCCTCAGGCGTAATGCCTAACTCCTCAAGAATCGCGGCCAACTCAGCGAGCTCGCCACCGCCTTCTTCAGGAACGCCGCCTTCAGCTCCTAGCCCAGCTCCTAGTCCGCCAAGCTCTTCTCCGCCGCCCATACCCTGGACAGCTTCCATAGCCGCTTCCTCAGGAACCGCAGCACCCGGCGCTTCGCCGCCTGCCATTGCAGCCAAAACTTCCTCGTTAGCCGATTTAAGGGCAGCTACCTTTTTTTGACTACCAAGCTCGTTGGAATAACTGACGAGAAAATTATTAACGTGATCAGCATCCTCAGCAGCTGTTTTAACGATGTCAGTCAAAGTTTCCTGCACCATTGCATCAGCAGCTTGCTTGTCAAAATTACCTGTCAAAAGACTAGCCAGTTCCCAGCCCGCTTGAGCAGAAACGTCAGCTGCCTTTTTATCATCAGTTTTTTCGCCATCTTTGTTTTCAGCTGTTTTGCTAAAATCGTGAACGGCTAACTCAGCCAAAATGGCGTTGTTAAGCTCAGAAGCAACCTTTGCGAGAGCGGACAACGGCATCTCTTTAAGCTGAGACTCAGCATACTTCAACCCGTCCAAAGAGCTATTCTCTGTGGTTGCAGGATGAGTAGTTGGACCACCAGGTCCGCCTGAATCTTCCTTTTCAGCTTTAGCACTTGACGTTTCAACCGAAGGATCATCACCAGTCGGTTCTTTAACAGTACCGATTTGAAGTTGATCATCTGCTGCGGAACCAGAACTTTGTACTGGGTCACCAGCAGCACCACCCTCAGACTTACCTTCGGCAGTCTTCTCAGGTTTAGCAATTGGTTGGTTGTCAACACTAGGCGGACCTTCATCCGCTTTTACGTCTGCATCATTTTCCTTAGATCGAAAACCTTCATCCGCATCCTCGGTATGATCATCCACGTCTTTGACGGGATGTTCTGTCGCACCACCTACACTGCCTGCTTCAGTGTTAGCTTCAGCAGCTAATTTTTCGGTGGCCCCGACCTCCCGGATGAATTTGTCGATCGTATTCATCGACTCTTGCGCTGTTAGGGCGGTCATCTAGAGCACTCCTTGCGTGATTACAATTAGCAGTTCCGTGTTACGACAGAACTTCAACTTAATATAACTCATTAAGTATGATTCTGACTTACACATAGCCTTGCTGTCAACGGAAATTCCCCATCAGAGGCCGCAATTCTGGAAAGAGCAGCTAATTTGTAGATTGCATAATCTATAGCTAACTTTTCCGCGTCCTCTGATACATTATTTTCGTTAGACAAATTAACCGCAGGAATAGCCTCTCCACGTAGTGAAGAACGCATACTTCTATCTGCTACGGCTTCCTTATCTAACGAATGACTACTTCGACAAGAAGAAGCCAATGTTCTTTGTTTAGCAGATGCAACTTTTTCTGAAAGTGGGTAAGGATTTGCCTCTACCCGGCTTTCGATGTTGCTATCCACTAATTTAGTATAAATCTTAGGTAAACATTGAGATGCCGATTTGACATGCTCAGTTTTATTGGCTAAGCGAGCCCAATCTTTAATATGCAAAATAATCTTTTGATCGGCTAAAGCACCCAGGCCTTCTGCGCATTTTGTCGTGCCCAAAGCACCCAACGCTTCAACATCAAACGGAGGTGTATCAAAGGCACGGTAAATTTCTTCGTTTTTATTGTGAGAAGATCTTTCCAGCTTGGAAAGGCCGTAGGCGAGTTTCACCTGGGAAGCAATTTTCTCGTTCCAAATGCCAGGAAAACTATCTTGATACATAATGACGTGCAAAGGAGCACTGTCTGCTTCAGCCATTTTTATGTAATCGCCCAACTCGAAAAGTCCGTTGTCTGCTGCGGCTTTAGTTAAATAATCTGCCTTGGCACCATATGCAATACGATCTGCGGGACGAAAAACACGACTAATGTCAAACCAAGTAGGATTAGGATTATCGACATGCAAATGATGCATATCGTTTCCTACTTTAATTAATCGTGTGAGGTTTGAATGACAACCCCCAGCAGCGCATTTTTCGGTAGTGCAGTAATCAGATCTTGTCTTGGCCTCGTTACCACACCAGGAACAAACATCATACGGCACTCGACACGCCATGGAAACTGCAATGTCATCTCCACGAGCGAGTTTCTCTAACTCCTGGTCAGCAACAAAACCACCGTTACGATCCGCAGCGCTTTTATCTTGATTTAAAGCAACTAAAAGTTCCACACGTTTCATAGCTTCATTATAAGCGGATTTCTTAATAATGCCGAAATGCGGATCACCCCGTTCAGGCTTATTTTTGTGATTGCGAAAAAATTTAGCAAACTTTTCAAATGTCTGGTGGTGCTTCTTACATGTAGCTTCTTTAAACCCGTCACCATTTCTATTAGGACCGTAAGCTTCACTAGCACCCAGAGCAATAATGTGTACGGGAATTTCGTCTTTGGCAAACTTAATATTATCAACCTCGTCGAGAAACATATGACCAGCAGACTTAATAAAGTTACTGCGGTCGCTCCCGATAAGGCCCCGGCTAGAAATAGGAATAGGCATCGCAACAGGGCGATCCCACTCCCAACCGGATGGCGATATATACTTAATCATTGACATGCGAGCATTCCTGTTTTAACTCTTTAAGGTGCCGACTGAGGATTTATCAATTGCTGACTTTCCGATTTTGCTGCTAACGATTTTTGGCGATTCCTAAACCCGAGAGCCGCAGCAGCTAGACTTGCCATCCAAATGACTGTCCCAGCTCTAGTTTTAGGTGTTCTAGGTTGTGGTAAGTTGGAAAGTCCTTTTGATACGCCACTGAGTCCGCGTGCAGGGACGCCTCTCCAACCTGGCTTATCAACACCCTTCTGCACGAACTGCTCAAGATATCCTCGGGGAACTTTAGCTTCTGGTGCTTCTGGAGCTGCCCGAAGGAAATTAGCCCAAAAACCTTTTCGTGTATCCTCAGGTATTAGTCCTTTTTCCTTCGTAATGTTCTCTAACATTTCTGCATACGACGTGAACTTCGTCGAAGTTTTTTTTGATGGTGACCCGCCGAAACCTGTTACTTTCGGCCCTGATCCAGGTGGCTTTACGTTAACACCAGATCTCATAAGATCGTAATCATGACCTAGAATTTTAGTTACAGCTTCGTCATTCCCAGTTAGATTACGTAACGTTATACCCATCGGCGTTTGTTCCGGCTTACCGGATAGTGGGCCAGTTCCCATCTGTGACTTTAAAACTTCCCCAAGTTGATCGAATTGCGCTTTAGTTAAATTCTGAATTCCTCTCGCGTTGCCGACCAAGTCATTTAATTTTGCACCGGCAGCTGTAAGACCATACCCTACTCCAGCCGCAGGCACATACTCGCCCCCCGGCATTTGCTCAATAGCTGTCTGGCCGTATCGTATTGGGTCAAACTTACCCACAACTTTTCCGGTTAGATTGAACATTTCTTTAATAGTTTTGTCGACCGGATCATCCTCATTGTTTTTCTCATACTTCCGCGCTCTGTCTGTAATTTTTTGATCATTCGTACGGTTTCCGACCGCTTCACCAGCAGGTGGCTTCACGTCCACTATATTGTCCGCTAACCTTTTATAGTCTTGTACGGCACCAATTCCACCAAATAACGCACCTCCGCCAAGTGCGCCTGTAAACGCATCTCGCAGAAAGTGCTTACGCCTGTTTTTACGTAAAAGACTGGAACTCGCGCCTGCTACACCACCTAGTCCAGCGCCTATCATCGCCTTTTGTGCAACAGGATCACGATTATTCCACCAAGTTTTCGCGCCTTCTTGTAGATTTTTAAGGCCCCCGGATAGATATTCCCCTACGTCTGCTTGTTTAACTGTAGACTCCTCAAACCCATGACGCAAAGCAACTTGACGCCTTGCTAAAGATAACGAAATATCAGAGATACTTTGATTTTTGTAAGATTTACTCATTGGATTTCGTATCAGTTGGTTTAATATTCGTCCCAGATAACGCTTTCTCAATATCGCCCATCTCTTTTACCTCAAAGGGCTCTACGTTTCCTGCTAAACGTTTTGCCAAAAGAGGCTGTATTGCTGCGGGTTGTTCGGAAACACGAGGTGCAAATTGAGCAATGTCGTTATAAGCCTCTAGCACGTCTTCCGGGTCATGTCCGCTAATTGGATTATCGGAATCCGTCATCATTTCAGATAACATCACTTGCGCACGAATTTTCCGTAACTCATTTTCATGGTCCGGAGAACCCAACATATTTTCTACCTTATCTACTTCTTTTCTGACGTCTTCGCCGCCAATTAAAGATTCCATGATAGGTTTAGCGCCGCCGCCAATAATAGCTCCAGCCAAAAGACCGCCCGCCGCTTCCTTCTCCCGTTCCCAGTCACGTGTAGGAGGGTTATCAAACTCCTCACGTACCCACTCTTCGTGAGTCTGGTCAGGATGTACACCATGACAATCATGACGTGGTAGCTGGCCTGCGGGTTGCTCGTGGCCCCCTTCTTTGCCGTCAATCAAGAATGGAGAAAACTCCGTAATCTCTTGGCTCGACTGGCTGGGGGCTTGCGAAAAAGGGCGGAGGGCTTCCTCTGCATTGTTAAAGGCTTCCTCAGACATGTCTAAGGCAGATTTAGTGATATTCAACTTCTTTGCTGCCTCGACTGCATTACGAACGAAAGTGAACGGCTCCGCATTCATCTCAATAGGAGCCTCCCAATATCGCTTCGAATCAGCAGCCCGCTTCTCCTTAGGAAACTGCTCTGCAACTACCTCCATTAAAGCTCGTCCCTGCGACCCGTAATAAGTCGCAACCGTCTTATCTACGACATCGAATGGAAGACGGTCTTGAGCAAACTTTTTAAAGTAGTTCGACAGTATATTCAACCGAATACCTAAGTTGTCTTTAGCTGCTGCGTGCTTACTGCGTTGATCTTCGTAAGTACGACGAGACATACTAAAAGTAGACCAAGCTGAACTTGCCCGACGATTTGAATCATGACGAAATTCGTGCTCATCTACACGATCACTGGCTTCCTTAACAATGTCTGTCCTCAAAGGAATATCCAGGGCAGCTAACTTCTGCTTGTCCCGCATATCCACCCACTTAGGCTCCGAAGCGTAATCTTCGTGTACCGTTGTGCCCAGTGACAAGTAATGGTCGTTAGCCTTTTTCTCGTCGCCGCCCCAAACGGCATCGTGAATTACGTCATAATCAGCTAACTCAAACTCTGCTAGCTTATCTAGCACAGGTGTATTAGCCTTCCACTGAGCGACTTGGCGTCCGTTATTAAATGCATTTACAGCAGCACGTGTTTGACCCGGCAACAAAGACAGGTCACGTGATACTTTAACTAATGCAGAGTTGGGCGACATGTTATCGTCGTCCACGTAACGAACTGCTTGACGTACACCGTCAACCAATTTTTGTTCGTCGTTGTTATTTAGACTTGGCATCATCAACCTCCGTGTCAACACGGCTTTCTATTGTTAAACTGTCTAATTCTTTAACACTACTAGGTACTTCCCCGCCACCAATTAAGATCAGCTCCTCGTCATTAATCTCGGCTGCGGCGCTGTCTAAGTCACCCATCGTAGAGCCAGCATATTGCTCTGCACCACGACGACCCACAGTCCACGGAAGCTGAGATAACATAGTAGAGACATGACGAGTAAACGAAGATCGTCGCTCTTCGCCACTCTCTGCGCCTTTTTGCAACTCTATAATCCTAGCGTGCGTAGCAAAAAGTTCCATTACGTTGTATCGATTCACCTCAAACACACCCGCTGATTGAGCACTACGACGCTGTATCGTGGATCTCCACTGATCATCTAACCAGCTGGAAATTTCGTCAGCGTTCTGTACAGCATTCCCACGACGAAACCCGCTAATCATAAAATCACACAAGATAGGGCCGCCAAAATACGCAAAAAACTTTAAAGTCATGTCCAAATGTGGTCGAACAACTAAAGGTGTACCTTGTGGGGCCGGTGCGGCATCATCATCGTCGTCTTCGTGCTCGACGAAGCGGTCAGAAGAAGGAAGCAATACGTGCTTTACAATCCAGTCATGATGACGAAGAAACGTAGAAACGTTAAAAAACAGCTTCTCGTACCATGAAACCGTCTCTGGTAATGTTTTCAGCCTGTCTGCAATCTCCTCTACAGGCTGACTAGCTAATAGCCGGGCTTCTAGCATAAACTTCACTTCGGGGTCCATATGCAAGTTAGCAAATATGGAATGAGCGTAGTAAAGCCCAGGGTTCTCGTCCAAAAGGCTCTCTCGCCATTCTTCGCCTCGGTTCCACCGAAGCATGAATGAACGAGCCTCTTTAATATGAGAGTCGTCCCGCTTAGTCGTGCGTCCAGGCGTTGGAACCCTACTTACAAGACGCAAAACCCTCTCAAATCGCCAATCAGGGCGAAGAAAGGGGTCGTACATTCTTACGTCCGTGTAAGTACTAGCCATGCTGTTCGTAAATTCTACTATTTAAAAGATAAATTCAATGTTTACGGTGTATGCGATCTCAAACGTCTGTGTGCCAGAAGTTCCAGGTTGAAGATCCAACCACAGCGATGTAGCTTGAGTTCGTTTTATAACGTTTTGGTTATCGTCGTTTTCATAAACGCGATTCATATCAAAATTGGCAGAAGCATTGCCTGCGGTCCCGGTAGTTTCTGACGCCACTAAATGCATCGTAGGGTCATGACGAGGAAATACCTTAGGAATGCTATCTTGCCAAAGGCCGTTAGTAGTAATGCCAGACGAATAGCCTACATTTGTTTCAACTGTTGTTGCGTCTACCACTTTCTCAATCGTATGCACCACGTTATACGTGGGGACATTCGTTCCCTTAATATAAATTGTATCGCCTACTTGAAGAGAATAGCCGTACGGCTCAAATTGATCGTGGGTGATTGTCAATTTGCATTTCTGTGGTAACCCATTTGCCACTACAGCCGTTACTGTACCGGCATTTACATGCAAGTCGTTACCCGTGGGACACGCACCTTTACGGTTGTAAACGGTGTAATCAAAATCATATTTAGAGCCGCTGTCCGTCTGCTTAACAATGAGACGATCTAACGTTCCTCTTGCAGGCATTGGCAGTGCAATACAATTAGATACACCGCCAGTAGCAGTTGTTTCAACAACACGTGAGTATGTACCAGACATTTATTAGTTCCTTGCAGATTCATCAAGATTAAGTTCCGCACTTCCCTCGAACGGTGATTCAATAGTTTTCTCTTTAAGGAAAATAGTGATGTCACCTAGTGCTTCGAAAGAGTTTCGCAGACTGTCTTCAAGTTCCGGCATATCAGACTTACCGTAACGATCCTCAAACTCTTCTTGATGCCAATAGAATAAGAAAAGAATTCGGCCTAGGCTATTCAATGCCTTCATCAAATCACCCAAGTAACGATCTACTAGAGAATCCTGTCGGACTGCCTTCAAGAGACCGCCGATCATGCTTGTATCAAAAACTTCTTTCTGTCCTTCTTGTGCCGCTTGCTGAGCAGTGCTCATCGTCTTCTGAAAATCTTCAGCAGTATAGTTCTGCCATGGATCCCATACATTTGGATCTGTATTACCAGCCATTAATTCTGGTACAAGCTCGTGGCTCTCTTGTGGTCCTTGAGTAAGCACTGCATTTCTACCGCCTAACGCTTCCATACCCATTTCCGGGGGGAGACTAGCGGCAGGCGCACCAGGTCCAGGCTGCAATGTGCTAAAGGCAGCTTTAACTAAATGAGTCTTGTCGCCAAAACCAGGAGCATACTGAACACGATAAATAGCTCCTTGTTTTATTTCGGCATGCTGAAGCATGTCCTTGGCAGTTTTTTCCGCAAACCCATGCGTCTGAATAAGGCGTATAAACGCAGATTTCTTACTCATCCACTCAGTACCTAGCGGTGAAGAAATTGAAACGTCTGAGCCGCCATCATAAATCTTCAGCCTTGCAGTCTTCTCGTAAAAAAGAGTTTGGATGTCTTCAATATTTCCAAACTGGATCGGGGATGGATCGCTATAATCGCCGTCACCGCAACCACAAGGAATCAGTAAGCTACCGCCAGACTCGCCGTAAGGCTTTTTAAGTTGTAAGAACTTAGCCGCCCCAGGTACACGCAACTCACCGCCAATCGCACGAAGCTTAGTACCGGCTTTACCCTCGGCATCAACCCGTAAAATTGCTCCGTAAGGACTGGGCGAAGGATCAAAACCTCCAGGATAGTTACCATTCTCGACACGAGGCTTTTGAACAATACGTGTCTCGTTGTAATCCGGATTATTCTGAAAATCTACTTTGTAAACCCCGTCCCCGTAAGACTCTCGCACTACGAAAGGAACCGTGCTACTGTGAGTAGGAACTACCGCAATATATGTCCCTCCATCGCTTAACGAGTCAGAGTCTGACAAATCGTCAAACCAATCATCCCACTCAGGACGATCCCCCGCTTGATCTGCAAAAACATTACCTTGATAACTATTAAGCCATGCTTTGTTATCTCCGTCCTCTAAACGAACAGCTGTTACCATATCCTGCGCGCCATTGTTTGACAAAGGATTAACAGCTACAAACATCTTGCTAAAGGAACCGGGCTTTTCTAATACTCTGTAAAGATGAGTCTCGTCAGGATTAAACAACCGCATTTCCATTTGGGTGTTATAAGCTTTACTGACTTCTCCGTCTCCTCGCTCGTCCTTGATTAGAACAGTGTCCTTTACTAAACGTTCTCGTTCAGAATCTGTAAGATCGGGCGTGTCGTTTACAGTTACATGCTCATACACATACATCCGAAGCTTACCGGACTTAACAGGGTGATCTGGACGATCATCAATCTCTGGAATCAAAGACTTGCTTGATTTACTGTAGCTCGGGGCTTTGGGTACAGACATCTTAGGCATAACACTGTTAGCCGAGTCCGCAGCATTCTTCTTTAATTGTTGACCCCACCGACTAAAACAATCAGCACCGTAAAATTTCTTAAACCCCTCAGCAACCCCTGCGAACTTTTGTGATAGATCAAAAGCAGCCTTTAACAAACCGTAATGTGTCGGAATAACCTTGTTAAGATCTAACTGCGGAGAAACAGAGGCCAAAGCGGCCTGATAAGGCTGAGCAACTAAAGAATCAATCGCTAGCTTAGCCTCCGGCGAGGCTTCTTTATACAGACTGCGGGCTGATCCGGTCTTAACTGCCGCACACAAAGGAAGGAAGGGATGCACCCATTTGTCATATCCTAGCTTGCCCATAGGGGACGTCGATAGTCGATCAATATTAGGCGCCAAACCACCAAGCTCAAAAGCATTCTGAGAAGAACCTTCTCCAAGAATGTGAGGCTTACGCGAAATTAAATAGTTGACCCAGTTTTCCTTCATAGGAACAAAAGCATCTTTATTCTTTAAATAAAGAAGTTCGTGTCCTTTTAAATCACCATTAAGAAAAAATACTGGTGCATAAAGCCATTGGTCTCCAACTTGAAAACCAAAGACACCCATTGCTTTTGTGTTGTCTTCGTTACGATCTACTAACTGAAAGCCAACAATATAATCCAAAAGACGAGGAGCTTTATCTTTTAGATAAGCGTAAGCCAAACTAGAGAAGGCTTGTTCAAATTCAGTTTCGTTACTGCCGCCAACGTTAGCTTGTTTAAAAAGGCCGTCGTTCACACAACTTTGTAGCGCTGTTTTAAGTTGGTCACGTGACGCCCCGGAACGCCAATGCGTTCCTTGCGTGTTAATTTTTTCATACCGAATGGGGGTCATAATACCATCCATGGACTAATCCTTATCGTCAATTATCCATAACTTAAATCACGTGAAGCCTTGTACAAGGCTGACAAAGTAGAAAACGCAAAAGATCCTATTCGCCAAGCTGTGTCGAAGGAACTAACGTCAAAAATTTCTGATATATTGCGCATCCTGATGCAATTAATCTACAAATACAATGTTTGGACGGAATTTCTAGTTTATCTGTTTTAGGGGCTTTTACGCAACACCATAGTAAATCGTACTTTCCCCCAAATCGACGTAATTATACCTCATGTACATCAAAAGGGGACACGAGATGCTGCCAGTGACCGGTGCTGTGTACTTTTCAGCATCTCGTCCAACTTACGAAACATCTCTAACCGACTTTGATTATGCTGTAACAACTTATATGCTTCAGAATCGGGTTTTTTATCTTCAGGAGCATATCTAGAAATCTGATCTATTGCATGTTCAGTTCCCTGCATGGCACTTCGCATACGCTTTGCCATATCTCCTGATCCTCCCCACCAAACCTCGTCGCCGTATGCGTTAGATATTTGATCTAATACCTCGCGCTGAGAATCATCACGTGCTTGATTACGAAGATCTTGTATCGAGTTTTTAAAGTTTTTACCGTATTTCCAGTCTGACGTCTCGTCTACCATCCGATTAGCTCGATGACGTGTTTGCTGTAACTCTGCTTCTGCTTGTGCAATTTGCTGCTGGTCAGCTCCAGTGTCCTTCAAATTGTAAAGATTTTGATCTTGTTCCTTCGCATAACGATTTAACTGAGAACGGTATTTCTCATTACGCCTAGTGTCAGCAGTAGTTCCTGTCGCGTAATCGCGAATGCCCCCAAGAGCCCTACCGCCCAACTCCCCGACTCCCTGAACTATATTCGTCGAACTTTTCAGCGGATTCATAGCACCACGCCATGTGTTACCCAAGTAGCTGCCTCCCGACACATTTTTATTAAAACCAGACTGATCCCAACCAAAAGCATCTACCCCACTACCGCCCCACGCCTTTGGCGCTAAGAACCCAGTACCGCCAGCCCATTGAGGAAGCAACCCCGCAGCATCGCCCAATTCGACCAACGCATTCACCGCAGAAAATGCACCCACAGCAGGTGCAATAGCCCCAACTCCTCCAACACCAGCCGCAGTCGCTGCCGTAGTACCAATCCTACTTCCGGGAAGCATCATCTTGAATGCTCCCGGAACAACTCGTTTAGGAAAGGGAACCTTCGGTGCCTGCTTCGCTGCTTCCACAGCACTATTGAACGCCGGTGAAAACCGTTGCAACCCTTTAGCTACCCCTCCAGACACCCCCAGGCGGCTCACTTCATTCCCGAACGAGCTAAAGGTATTTCCTCCTTCTCCAGGGGTGGGGGCAGGAGTAGGTGGAGGTCCAACAGCACCAGGAGGAGGTTTCGGAGACTGTGTTATTTGATTTTGCTCTACTGGTTGCGTGGGAGGAATGTCTAAATCAGCGTTAGAGTATTGATCGGAAAGAGGCTCCTGTGTCTGGTGGAGAGATTGACTTGAACCAACTTCCGATGGCGGGGGAATAGGTTTCGGGAGCGGAACAGCAGGCTGCGGAGGAGTGGTAACTGTGTTGGTTTTTTCAACAATGTCTTTAGATTTAGGCGTAACCGCAGGACTACTACTTCCCATTGAGTTCAAGAAATCACTACTAAAACCGCCTAGTCTTGTCTTTGGTTTTTGAAAAATATCTTTAACAGGCGTGTTAAGGAAGTTGTCAAACACGCTACGTTTCGGAGGGGGCTTAACAACATTATTGGCTTTCGTCGACTTTGTATTAGACGGCGGATATATCCTTGTAGGATCATCAGCAGCTACTTTAACGTCCCCGTGCACTTTAAGCGGGTCACTCTCTTCCGGTTGTTTTACTAGTGCGCCTGGGGTTCGGCCAAAATCGACACTTCGAGAAATGCTGGGCACGAAACTTGTACCAAGTTCGTCACTTACTGCCCCTCGCTGTGCTCCTGACAATAAACTCTTCTTAAGTCCCGAACCATAAAACCTAGTCATCCAATCAGGATCGTGCTGCAAATTACTCATGCCACGAACCATCTCAGGCTCAAACGGAGGAGGATTGTCATGCACGGATATCTCGTCAACGCCAAACGATTTTAGCTCTTTTAACATCGACGGACGCACTTTAGTACCAATTGTATAGTGTAAGACTGGCTGTTCTAGGTACTTACCAACCCCCTGACGTGGCTTAACGTTTTTGTGTCCTTCACGAGGTTGCCACTTATGCTCAAGAGTTGAATATGGAATAACATCGTCCGGAACGTTATCTCCGTATTCTTCCGTAAGCCGCACATGATTAATTAAACCACGAGACAGCAATTCGACATTTCTACGGTGTGCAGGAAGGTTAGCATTTTGCATTGCCTCTTTAAAGGCTTGTACAAAATACTTCCGTCCATCACCAACTCCCTTGTATCTAGTTACTAAAGCTGGATTTGGAAAACCCTCACTAATAACGTCTCCTGCTTCAACCGAATCACCTTTCTTAATGTTAATGTCGTAACCAGGCGCAACATAATGTTGTTTGTCGTTAATTGTTACATTCTTACCGCCCGCAGGTGCATCTTCAATTCTCTGGACAGTCCCGTCTTCTGTAGAATGGGCCGCGCCGCCTTTAAATGTTTTAGGGACTTGAATTAGTTGATTAATGTATTGAAATCCGCTCACGGCTTTTTCTGAGCCTGTCACACCGCCACTGTGTTTGGCTGACATTTGTCCCTGACTGAGCGGTTCACTTAATGCTTGCGCAGCTTGTAATCCCACTTGCGTTCCACGACCCGGCAATCGTCCAGTCTCTCGAACACCAACGTCCCTTGCATAAACACCACCGGAAGGAGATCCGCCAACAAGAGGAGACCGCACTAGAATGCGTTTATTTCCTAATCGTTTCAAGTGTTTCCGAACTTTAGGGGTAATAACTGTATTTTTTTCGTAAGGCCCTGTGTCCATCGCTAAAAGAGAACCTTCATTATCCGCGTCATCGACATCCACAGGCATCCCACGTTTAACCCCGCGTTGCCCTTCATCGCTCATGTCTTTATCAGAAACTACCAGACGATGCGCAACTTGGTTTAATTGCTTAGCTAAAAACCCAGCATCCTGAGTCGCAAACTTTAACGCAATAAGGCCCTTTCTAGCGCCATAAGATCCAGCCCAATATTCTGCCGGAGACAACCCTTCCGAATAGCTACTAGTCACTGGGATAGGTAACGGCTGATCTCGTTGGTCAGAATACAACAAATCACTTCCCAACAAACTTGCGAGATTCATACGGTTACCTCGCGTACCCGACGACACCTGATACGCTAAAGGATTCTCGGCTTCAATAGCCTCGGCTAAAATAGCCTCCTGTTGTGGTTGCATCTCTGCGCCAACAGCACGAACGATAAGCTCATTTCGTTTTTTATCCGTCAAGTCGTCCCGCGAAAGAATTGCTCTCATCTTCGCCTTGACACGAGACTGACTGTGTTTGGCAGAGGACGGTCGTTTGAGATGACGAAGACCAAAAGAAAAGCTGCCGCTTTCTTGCGCCCCATCACGACCTAGCTTATTTAAAGCAAAAGAAACTTCACGGTATTTGTCCGGGTATCGTTCTGCAACTTCGCGTAAAACCCTCTTAAGCTCTTTATTATCTAATACTCGATCGTAGTCCCGAAGATCTTCCGGAAGAGCTTCATTTACAAAGAGCTGACCTACTGTAGCGTTTAGCATCCTACTATACCGCCAAAACTTAATGTTTATTCGTCGTCATCGTCACTAGAGGTGTTAGATCCACCTGTGAACAGGTCAGACAATTCGTCCTGGTTCAATTCCTCGACTTTTTTATTCTTGCCGCGAGCAGTCTTCTTTTTAGTGGTTGCCTTTTTCTTTGTTGCTTTCTTTTTAACAACCTCTTTAGTCGGCTTTATTTTTATAGGCGGAATATCAGCTAAAACTTCTTGTAGAATATCTGCCTTTGGTGCTGTTTTAGGGACTTGCATACTCTCTTCCCGCTCTTGGAGAATCTCCCTAACAATATCTGACTCTGGCGCCGCTTCTGGCTTAGGAGCCACAGGCGGCGCTGAAGACGACTTTGTTGGTCGAGCAGGACTTGACGTCCTCTTTATTCCTAACACCTTACGCTCTGCTCGATTCCGTTTAATAATAGACTGCCCATAAACAACATCAGGATCGCTAACCATAGTAGCCTCTATAATTTCTTACAAATTACAGTGATGTCCAAACCAATACTTTGTAATGCTTCATTAAAATCGTCATCGTATACATTCGATAACAGTAAAACGCCTTCTGGACCCTGTTCGGCTGCAAACTGCACAGGGTCTCCGTTTTCGCCCCGGATCACTACTTGAGATGCATCAAGTATAATCGGTTCGCTTCCAATCCCGTCGGGAATAATTTCAACTCGCATTCCGAGTAGCCGCCATTACCTGCCAAAGAGCTGCTGCTTTATCCGCCGTAGACTGGTGCTCTGCCACGATATCTACGCCTACGTCCACCGCACGACCATTCTCCCAAGCTCCTGCCTTTTCAGGTCCTGGCGGCATAGCTGCTCCCATCGGCTCAATACCAGAAATGGGACTAATTGCACTTGCTCCGCCGCCTTCTACAGCTCCAGCACCGGGACCACCACTAGCCATAGCAGTCAAATCTTCAGGAGTTGCAACCATATCAGCTGCGGGAATTTGAATTCCTAAGGCATCAGATATCTTAGCAAGAAGCTTTTTAATCTGCATAATTTCAATGTTAACGTCGATTTTAGGTTTAATCTGACCCTCTCCACCCATACCTCCCATCGCCGCCTGCACAGCCTGCTGAATCATCGGCTGTAAACCAGCTAACGGATCTACCGGAGGAGCCCCGCCAGCCATAGCAGGGTCCATCATTGCAGGATCCATAGGAGGAGCGCCACCAGCCATTGCAGGATCCATAGGAGGAGCGCCACCCATAGGAGGAGCACCACCCATAGCAGCCGGATCTCCACCCATCATGGCAGGGTCACCTGCGGCTACAAACGCTTCTTTTTCCTGCGCTCTAGCGTGTTTTTGCACATTATCTAATGCCAAACCAACAAGCTCAGGGTTTACACTTCCATAGTTACTCATAACTGATACTCCCTTACCGACAAGCCACAACGGGCAAGCCTTTAGTTAAAATTATTTTGAGCTTTCTAGTACCTGAACTCTATCGGTTAGTGACAAATCGCCTCTTTCATAGGCTGAACGAACATCAGCCATTGTACGAAATATCTTTTTTGCTTTCTTACTTTTACGTTTCGTCGCATGCCATAAGCCACCAACGTACTCTTTGCTAGGAGCATGCACCACCGATTTTAAATCCGTAGGGCTCAACAAATTACGACTAGGCAATAAACGTTCTAATGATTCTACCCTAGCCTCTTCTGTCGTAGGAACGTGATAATTCATAGCATCACCATCAAAATCTGCACCGAAACCCTTCACAATCAGAGGGGAAACCTGCAAAGTGTCTCCTTTAGTAAGTTGAGGTCTAAACGCCATAATGCCAAACTTATGCAACACAGGAGCACGATTAATAATAACAGGTCTTTTCTCCATCTCATCTACCAATGCTTCCCTAGCCAGGGCAGACCGGTCTTTAATACTGCGCATCGCTTGTGTAATAGGCATTCCCTTACGCCGCAAACGACGAATAATAAACTTCTGATACACATCAAAAGCTTTATCCTCAGGAAGTCCTACCGAATCCATGTCCAAATTAGGATTAGGTGAAATAACCGCACGGCCCACGTTATCTACTGTGCTGGCTATTAGTTTTCTCTGTACGGTACCAAATTTAGGGCTACTGCCAAAAACTTCCTTCAAAATACCTCGAACCTTTTTGTCTTTAGATTTCTGACTAATCGGATCGCCTAGTCCAGTTACAGCTTTAAAAGAATTATAAACTGCTAGTCTCTCCTCTCCCACAGAATCACCAACAACTTTGCCCATGTCCTCTAGATTTTTGTTTGCTTCAAATAACTCTTTATATAGATAATTCGCGTCATTCACTAATGGCATATTATTACCCATCACGTTCACTGGACGAAACATGGGGGGTAACACTGGAACACGATTTAATACCCACTCTGAAGGGTGAATACCAAGCTTCTTAGCGCTTTTAAGATATCCCAACTTACGTACAGCCATATCGCGCTGAGTTTTGGTGCCACTTTCAATAGCTGCCCGTGTTTCAGCTAAGGCTTTATCCAAATCAATAGCGCCGAGTGCTTTACTTATAGCGCCAGGACCTGACCCATAGCCAGATAACGTTTGAGTTCCTGCAATAACCTCTTGAAAGCCCTTTTGTGTTAAATCCAACAACCTTCTCACCGGTTCTTCCATCACCGGGTTAGGCATAGGCTCCACTAGTTTGATAGAAGACCACTGATTCCCGTTGTGACCTCCAGTTAATGACGGATCAAACAAGCCTCCGGGAATAGGTCTTAATCCCTTATTCCAATCAACACCATTTGCGTTCTTTAATTCACGAGAGCCTACTAACGAATTAACATCCTTATCAGTAAGCGCCATAATATGAGTTTGTGTCCCAGCGCGTTTTACATTAACTCCAGACGCTTTGAGCTGGTTTACAAATTTCGTATAAACCATCGGAACCCTGGGACTTTTCGGATTATACCCGGACATAAACTGTAACCAATAATCGTCGTTACGTTGTCCACGCACAGCACCCACATCGTGAAGCGTTTCAGTAGCTCCATGAGATAAAAGAGCATTAGTGTCTAGCAAAGCAACTCGCTTAGAACCGGATGCTCCGCCCTTGGCAGGCGTGCCTTCTGTAGAATATGCCCCACTACCACGAGCTTGTCCCTTGGACTCAGCAGTGTGGTGTAACTTCATAAAGAAACGATTGCCTGTCGCAATGTCCTTTATTTTCTTATCGCGAGTAGGGTCGTAAACGGAATCGAGGTCGGACATACCTTCACGACGTAACTCATCATACACCCATTGAGACATATCTCGACTGGTATCAAAATCTTGGATTTTAATAGGCGAGCCGCGCTTAGCCGCTATTTTACCTAAATACAACTCAGCCATCTGAGCGGGATTAGTACGGCTAATTACTCCGAGTGGGTTGAGGAGAACCTCATAGGGCTGACCATCCGTGTCGTGCGGCATCTGGTTGTCTGAGATGATGTCAGCAATGACGCCTTTATCTCCGTATCGACCAGAGAGCTTGTCACCGATTTGCATGGAGCTGATGGTTTTGGTAACGACAACCGGCCCCTTCTTCCCCAGTACAACATCGGTAACAACCCCGGTATCGTGATGATCCCATAAGATACTTGCATCTGCATATCCCGACTGTCCTTTCTTGTGAACTTTATGTTTTGATCCTTCTCGACGTTTAACGCCAAGGATAAGAGGATCCCCATAATTCACAGTAGTTCCGGGTTTAATAATACCATTATCGCCGAAGTTAGACAGTTCTTTCTTATCGTATTTGCCAGGGAATAAACTGATATAAGTTTTTTTACCTTCCTTTGTATTTTTATCAAATTCCAAGTCGTATTGATACATATGTTCAGACGACATACGCTTTGCAAACCCCTCGGATATTACTATCGCATCTTCGAAGTTCTTTCCCTGCCATGATAAATAAGCTACACGAGCATTTTTACCTAATGCAGTTGTACCAGTATTGTCTGTAAAATTTGATCTACTTAAAAGCTGCCCCTTACGAAAAGGCATGCCTTCTTTAACTACAGGAGTCTGATGTAAAAATGTTTTCCGGTTAAACGGAAAATTGTTATACAACTCTAAACTTTCCTCTGTACCATCATTATACCGTACAGTTATATCGTCATCTGAAATACGCAATACCTGTCCATTACCTTTAGCGTGCATACTGCCCATCTTCGAGCTGTATTCTTCTTCGTAACTACGTTTACCGTCAGTACCCGGCATCGCTGATTGAACTAGCGGAGCCTCAGGTTCAATTAACGGCAAAGCTTGTGTATACATGCGACTCGCCATAGCAAGCCTCTGCCCTTTTATCATGCTTTTTAAAGGTATAATATTCGCCAAAGGGCTCAAAGCATCTTCAAAAGAAGGAAGAACCAGGTCGACTTCTTCTTTAAGAGACCAACCCATTTTTCCGCTTTTCATCGCCGCAACACGTTTATCGTCCTTATCCATACTGTCCGGAAAAGCAATTGTTGAATCCGAAATGTCTTGAGGAGATCTCCAAATTTTTTCTCCTGTCTTTGGATCGACAAATTGCGAATAGAGCTTACCATCGCTACCTTTTTGCGTATTACGCGATATGTATAAATCAATACCTGTTCTAAACGACTCAGGAGTTCTGATAGGGTCGATATAACCCATGTGACTGGGTTGAACATCCCGCGCCTCCTCCGGAATAGCATCTGCACTAGGAATGCCTCCCTCCCCTAGCCGACTTACGGAATAAACTTTATCGTAAATCTCAGCAGGGTTAATCTCTTCGAGAGGTTGGCCCAGCCCTGACAATAACAAAGTAGATTCTATTTGCGATTTTAACGCGGACGAAGGCAGATTAGATAAATTCCCCTTCCCAGCGGCTTTCCACAACAAGTTCCGCCTGACGCCACCATAATCTTTCGCAACTCGTTCTGAAAACAAGTCTTCTGGTCCCATGAATTTTTGATACGGAAGAGCGTCCCGGTCATCTGCTTCTGATTCGCCTTTAGATACGTTTACTAGATTCTTCGTAATATCTATAACTGCATCCAAGGTAAGACCCGTGTGTGGTTTTCCCAGAGTTCGGCTAGTCACCTCCGGGTCTAACGTCATATTTCTAAACTTGTCCACTAACGCCTCGCGAGCATTATTGTCATGCTTCTCTAAATCACGAGGACTTAAAAATTTCTCCTGTAACTTCGTGTGCGAGGACGCTTCGTCCTGCGGAAAATTCGCGGCGTAGATTTTGTCGCCCCACGCCTCTTTAAGTTGCTTCGGCGTAGCGCCCATTGTCTTAACGAGCGGCATAAGCGGTATCTTTGCCTGCCCAGCCCGCAAGTAAAAGACTCCGGTTTCGGGGTGGAGATAGTAACGGTGCGAAAGACCTTTTCCAGGCATGATGTTAGCATGCGCTTCAATTTCTCCGTTGTCCTTAACTCTAGTAAATACCCCCGGACGCAAACGTTGTTGGTTACGTAGCGTGTACTCGCTACCTCTGTGAATATACGTTCCACGTTGCGTCAAATGCGGAACCGTCATCAAGACAGATTTTTTCTTATCCACAACTTCGCCCGTGACGTTATCGGATAACTCCCACGTGCCACGAAGACGACGCCCGCGTGTATGACCGCCAAGCACAGCAGCCTTTTGATCTTTCAAAGAAAGAGTGTCCGGATCTTGATAGTGGACATCTTTAAGAGATAACGTGTAATTGGCGTTCGAGACCGGGTCTAACTGCTGCGCAGACTCTTGTACTCGAGAATAAATATTACGCCGAGTTGCGTCTATGTCGCCCACTTCGCGACGTTCTTCCTTAGAGGCAACTGGCTGCGACGGAGAAAGTAACGACTGCGGCGACGTATCTAAAATATTCATAGACATCGCCATGCAAATTACTCCTCTTCTTCGCTAACTGGATGTGGCACAACATACAACTCAGAGGGTCGAGCCCTCTGATGTTTTAATGCACGCTGTTGGATTGCTTTATCTAAAACACTTCGACGACTTCTTTTGTCTGCCATTCCCTTAACAAAAAGATAACTTAGTAAAGCACTAGGAATAGCATATGTAGAATATGCACCCGTCATATAGCCTTTGGCATTCGGACCGCCAACCCTTTCTATGAAAGAGGCGTCTTCGGACATTTTCTGCATTTTATCGTGAAGCTCATCTAGCGCTATTCCCAGCTTAGAATCACTACCACGCTTATATTGAGACGACAAAGCCTCCTCGAATTCTCTTCGGGCATCTGCTACTTCGTCGTCTATTTCGCCTTTACGTCGCTGATCTAAAAGAGCATCAACACCTTTCCATCCCCCATAAGCGCCCAAGCCGCCGCCTCCAATCAAAAGCGGCCAGTACCAACCTAAGCCGCCCTTTGTCGTCGGTGGATTTGATATAGGCGGATCATACGCATATTTCTCTTCTTCGTCCTCAGGAGATCGATACGATACAGAAAGAGGTGTGATGCCAGCACGTGTAGGTACTTTTTTACCGCCTCTTGCAAATAGATTAAAAAGCCCTTGTCCGCCACGAACTGCGCCAGTAAGACCTCCCGCAACTAACGCAGTACCCAAAATATCTCGCACGGCGTTCCTCTTCAACGCTTCATGAGCTTTTTGCCGAAATTGCGTCTCAGTTAATATCGGAGGAGTGGAAATATTATCCGGCATAATTACTGACTCCCAGGTAAAGTAGCTTTCGTTGGCTGTCCATCTTCAAGAAAATATTCCAGCCATTCCATATAAACATGATGGTGCTTATCTTTATCTTCTCGCCAGCGCTCGACAAAAACAAGATGAAACCACCCATTAGCCACGCCATCCATTGTTTCTAGGTACTTTTTATTTTGCTCTTTGTCGCCCGTATAAAACGTTGCGTTTTTAGGGTCGGCTACTCGAACTAATCTATCTTCAAATTCTTCGTCGCGAAGGAGAGGAGCTTCGTTGCCCCTGAACGGTAAACCGTCTATATCTGCCCGTCCCCAAAAAATATTGCCACGCCCATTACCCTCAGTTTTATTAACAAACTTAATTAAATTATTCGGCATAGTTAATCACTACATATAAACGTTGCTACGTTTTTTACGTCGATCCTTGTAGGCCATTAATGCTTGTGAATGTCGAAGCTTTTCCGACTGACGTCTAAACTCGTCAATGAGCTCTTGTTTCTTATAATCATCAACGTCATCATCATCCACATCCGTTAGTTTGGCGTGACTGTATCCCGCTAACCCTCCCAATACAGGAGGAGCTACCAAACCCGCAAACAGAGCTTTATTACCAAGGTATTTGGTAATATCGGTGCCGCTACCTAATAAATCCCCAAATAAACCTGCCTGCTTCTCGAGTGAATCCACACAATCAGATGCTTCTTTAACACGAGAAAGAGCTTCTTCTGTGCTAAGACCATCCTCTACACACCTGTTTAAAAAACCGACTTTGAAAGATTCAAGTTTAGAAAGCATCCTTGCTATCTCCTAAAATATACTGCCGCCTGGAACAACGACGTTTACAGGCTTACGACGCTTCGCAGCTGCAATAGCGTCTTTAGATCCTGCTTCCCCTTGCGCTTTAGCAATGTTAGAAAGATCCACCGCTTCTTCTATAAAACGCTGTTGACGATCTAACTCGTCTTTGTGCGCGTACCCATCCGCTGCAAGTTCTGTCTTACTATTTCCAACCATGTCATTAATAGCTTTAAGACGATGTAGGAAAGTTCGTACAGGCATACTCTCGTAACTGTTGTCACGAGAGTCTTCCATATGAATCAGACCTCGATCCGCCCACCATCGCTGACATTTTGGGTTGCTTCGCGGCCCAAAGAAAATAACGTTATGTGAAACACCAAGTAGATATGGCATAGTTAAATTCTACTATTTAGATTAAGTGGTAGGTTCAACCGGAGTATCAGGTGTGTCCGGAGCATCTGGCGTCGGGGGCCAGCCACCCTTGTTAAAGATAGCTACGACAGCGTCAATAATACCGTCTGCTACTACAATGAGAAGCTGCTTCAGACCTTTATCAATAATAGGCTCAATAAAGTTCGGAATCCTATCGATATCAATAGGAGCTATAACTTCATCATAAAACATATCAATAGCTGCCAACACAGCAGCCTTCTTAGCGCTCCCATCACCATCGTGAAAAGCTTCAGCAACAGTGACCATTTCACTAACAGCAGTACCTAACAAAGCAACAATGTCAGAGACGGATATTGATCCATCTGCTTTAGCTTCTTTATACGAATCAATGATACTTGTGATAGCTTCTGAAAATTTCACGTACAGAACATTGTCATCCGTGCTCATCGCAGTATCTCCTTTTTAATGAAATAATTTTGGAACCAAGGTGTTAATAATACCTAACGCAGCTCCGCTATTTTTTAACACGTTCTGAGTAGTAGACGGCATTCCTGTTAAAAGACCGAGACCTTTACCAACGCCCCACCCTACAGCATATCCTTTCACCCCGCCACCAGCTGCGCCCATCATCGTTCCGAGCAAACCAGTCTGGTGTGGAGTAACGTAACCTGGCCCAACACCCCCAGGTAATTGCTGAGCCGCATAAGCACTAGACATTGTAGCTGCGGCTGTCTGAGGCGTCGCTCCTATATCCCACAAAGTTTGACCAAGTCGATTTAGATTCACAGGCTCTATGCCCCCGGCCCCACTCGCAAGAGGTCCAAAAGCTTTCTTAGTAAAACTCTCTACAGCCGCCGCCTTGATTTTCCGAATATCAATACGGTTTTTAGTTAAAGGCTTGTCTTTAAGCAATTCTGAACTGTTAACCGGTTGACCAGTTATATAATTTGTACCCATCCACGCTGCCCCAGGAGTAGCAGCTAACAAACCACCTAACGTAGCCAATGACTTTCTTGTTATTCCCGCCTGCTGCAATTTCTCTGGCAGTATCTTTTCGCCAACCCATCCCAAGCCGTACCCAAGACCAGCCCCAAGAAGACCACTCGTCAACATAGCTGCCACAGGACTAGGTTTGTTCCAAGGTACCTTACTGTTTGAAAAGAAGTTGAGGAGCTCGCCAGGCCGACGTACAGGAAGATTCAAAACAGAACTGAAAGCAACCTTTATCCATTCCCCATTTAAAATATCGTCATCGGAAAGAATATCGTTTTGAACGTGGTCACTACCTACTGCGCTGTCCAGTGCAGTTTTACATCGTGAAGCCTCGGAGACGTCAATAACAGGACGACAATGAATTGCAGCTTTTTCTAAATAAGGATTCCAGTAATAACCCACGTGATTACGCGTATAAATGTTGCCTATCTTAGGGCGTATATCCCACGCAGGGGACGCACATTTTTCAACTAAAGAATCGATTCGATCCGGAAGCTGGCTCCAAAGATACGCATCGACATCTTCTAAACTAGGCATATCTATTACCAATCTCAAGAAAATTGCTACCTCGTAATACTAACATAAAAAGCTACGTGACCGTTACGCTATTTATTAGCTGTCTTTCTAGTAATTACCGGTGCGCCAGGCGTTATGCGCATCAAACAGCCTCAGCTACATAAAAAACAAGCCCCCAGACTAACGGGAGCTTGTTTCACTTTCTAGCTTTAAAGCGTACTGCTACTCAACGACAACACCAAGGCTAACGCTATTCAAAATTGAACTTGGGCTAGTAATGCGGACGTCCAAATTCACAATGTCATCCAAAATGCTCGGAGATTGTATCTCCAAAAACGCACCGGCCTCCGCCTCAGGTGTTACATCCTCAGGTGTTACATCGCAAGTACCGTCTTCGCAATTCCTGCGAGCAGCTCGCGGTCTTTTGCCGTCAAGCAGTGCACTACGTTCGCCTTCAAGGCACTCAATTCGATTTGAAATTCGAGCGACGCGTCTTGCATGAATACGGCTTACTATGTTTCCATTGAACAAACCACAACCGTTAAACAAACCGCCGCCACCAAACAAACCACTACCACCACAGCATCCTGCTCCGGCGGAACTCGGAATGGCTAGTAGACCACAAACAACTAAAGCACCTAACAACAACTTGGCTTTCATCGTAAAACTCCTTTAGATTGAGCATTTGTCGCCAGTACACGCGTACTGCTGACTTAACTCGGTCATATCCTCTGTTTCATATAACATTAATTGAGACCAGTCAATCTCCGGAAATTCCGAAGCACGAGATGTATACTCATCTTCGGTAATAGCCTCATACGGTGCAAGAGGGTAAACACCGCCAAAATAAGGTAAAAAACTAAGTCCGCCTACTTCATCCCAATGATCATAAACCCATTTACTAACAATATCCCATTCATCCTCTCTGATATAGATTGTCACAGAAGGATTATGTTCTGTCCAACTGCGTTTAAATCTTAACCAAAGCTCTAACTGCCCTAAAGCTGTCTGCTCCTCTAGCGTGACTCCATTTTCTGGGCTTTGCATTGGAAATTCTAATACCAACAATCCGCTGTTGTCATAATCATCATGACATGGAACGCCAGCATCCCTCAACATACGTGCTACAGGATTTGTAGCACTAGTCCGCATCCTACGAATATAATGTTTTCCGTGATGTCCTTTAAAACCAGCCGCAGTATCAAAGAAAATACTGCTATCACCAGAAGGTTTAATACACGTTAAAGCAGCAGAACAATTAATATCCAAGATTTCTGCCCAATAAATGTTTGTCTCTTTTACAATATCCCGTAAATACGTAAGAACTTCCTCGCTACTTTCCCCAGTTAACATGGGATGATCAAGAAAACCCAACAAATCAACACCAAGCAGCCGCTCTTCTTCACTATTCTTCTGCCACTCAGGACCTAGGTATTCAAACTTCGTCATAGTTGACTGTAAAGTACCCCAGATCGTCGCTAAACGTACTTTGTTGACAATATCCTCTAACGAGTCGTCTGGACGAACTACCGCAATAGACAAGTTACAGAACTGCTTGTGACGAAGAACGATTTCCCCGCAAGGGTTAGTCCCGAAGACATGCCCCTCAGTCGTTCGTCTCGGAGGAAACTGCTTCTTCAAGCTGCCACGATTGAATATACCCCGCTCCCCGCTACCACTGGCATGAATGGCTTTCCATTCAGATTGCCAGACTTCCCAGTCCGGCTTATCACGATAGACTGCCGAGTTGTTCGCTTGATTACGTTGTGGATTCGCCTCCCAAAACTCACCTACCTTAGAGTTTTGCATATCGATGTCATTTAAATCAGAAAGAGAAATACCGCTTGCTCTACGCACACCGCCCATCTGCACAATACGATGAGCATAACAATTGATGTCATGCAAATCTAAGCTCGTTAAACAAGTGTCCTGACGACTTAAAATACGCTGACGAGTGAATCGCAATAAATCTCGAAGAGGGCCAGGACCAGAAGACCGACCGCCCTTTATTTTAAGCGGCGTGCCCTCAGGACGTATTAAACTGAAATCAAATTCAATATCGCCCCCGGCAAGCCACGTCTCCAACCCAAGCTTGTACGCGTCACACCACCCCTCAGTCGTATCCGAAATTTCGTGGTATGCAATTTCTTTATTATGTTGTTGTTGCACACGTGGCCAATGTTTAACACTTTCCTCGTATTCGACAGAGAATCCTACGCCAGTCCCCTGCATAAGAATATATAACTCTTCCGCCATATCTTGCGGACCACGCAAAAATTGAAAGGCGCAGTTATACACACCAACATGACAACGGTCTAAAGCAGGACCGCTCATCTGAACGCAACGCATCGAAGGACTTGCTTCTAGGTTTAAAAGGCCGTCAGCTAGCTGGTCCCAAGTCTTACTTGAAATCTGAAATGCGTTATCTTCCGCATGCTTACGAAAAAAAGAAATGACCCGATCTACTGTTTCGGGCCAAAGTTCTCTGCGTTTCTTTTCGGGTATATATCTTGCAAATTTGTCAAACGCTTGGAACAGTTGTGCGTGACTGTTAGGTCCCGAAAAATGTTTTTTACTGCTGTCAAACTGCTGTTTTAGCTTGTCGTTAAATTCATGTAGAGACACCGATCCTTGTACAACCTTAGGCTGCATAATACATCTCCTCGTCAGAACACACCGTTGTCAAAATAGCAGCATCCCGCTGCTAACCACTTGATTTAGGCCACCAATCACCGCTTACATGATCAACAACCAATGAAACATCCTCGCCCGAAGGAGCCGCCGCAAAGAGCTGAAACCGCACGTTATTGCTGCCACATGAGCCATCTATTCGCAACTGAGGTCCTTCAAGTCCGCCATTATAAACAGACGGCTGTATCCACACCAGATCCTTCACTACAGAAAATTCTGAGAGCACAGATTGAATGTTTATTTTAAACCCTGGATGAACAATTGAGCCATCTGACTCTCCTCCTCGCACCTCGTTAGGACACGGATAAACGCCAATGATCCATTTTCCTAGTACGTTAACATCGTGATCGGGCGGCAACCATCGATACCCAAGATGACCCATAAGACTTATAGGTTCAATGTTCTGCATAACATGATCAACTAGATTTTTAAGCCACGCAGGAGGAGGTGTAGTTTTGTATACTTGCAAATTCATACCGCTCTCCACATAGGTCCACCAGAAAAAAATCGACCGGTAAAATTAGAGCAATACGGATCTTGATTATCCTCGACAGCTAACAATAAGTATGGCGACGACTTATCGATGTAATCATGCGCTGACGATAAACACTTATCTCTATGATCGCCTAAAACTAAAACACAATTAAAATAACCCTGCGGAGCAGCCGGTTGCGCATAAAATTCACTTTGATCTTCGTGCCATACATCGGCACTTGTCTGAGATCGTATCCAACTTTCGTCTTGCGCCTGCGAAATAACAGCGTGAATCTCAAACGGAATATTGCGTTCAAACTGAGTGAATACCTCATGGACGTGTACAATGTCACCTGCTCGTCCCCAAACGAGACACCGTACGCTTCCCGCTTTGATCGAAAATCTCATAAACCAGGACAATAGGTGATGCAATTGCCTAATAACAACGCCGGGATGAGAAGGATACGCATAGAAATACGCAGGAGAGCACTCCTGCAAAGAATCGACTGTTTGAAGCCGTAAATCTTCAAAAGTCCGTCTCGGATAACGTCCCGAATTAATATCAGGCATTTCCATGTACAAGGCCCACCCAATCTACTCTTTCCTGTGCTGCCCATTTCTCGACTTCATCAGTCGACCTTGTACGAACGGGCTGGCCATTGTGCATTAAACGAGATCCCGGACCAATTGCGTGAGAAACTTGAAAGTAACTAACAAAAACTTCATCATCCGACTTGATAGGCTTATCCGCCACAACAGAAAGAGTGTCTCCATCTTTCACAACAAGCGCATTAGGCTCGCGATCGTGATTTGTAGCCATAGACGCTTCTGTCATCTCCCAATCATCAGTACCTGATTCGTTACCATCTTTATCTCCTGCATGAAATAGTTCTTCGCCTGCTTCGAAGTCCTTGTCAGCAAATAAGCCTTTTCCAGCTTTTCCGCTGGAGGAAACGTACCAATTCTCTTCGTCTTCTGCTTTTTTCTCGCCAGACTGATGCTCCCACGCCTCGTCCTTTGACATACCGCCTTCCATAAGCTCCCAAGCCTTATGAATACTGTCACGCTTAGAAGTAGGATAAATACTAAGGTCTGTATTGTTACCAGACGCGGTAAGAAAACCCCCAGGACGATCACGAAGCTTATAACCAGCACCACCAAGCTGCCTAAGGAGCTTTAAATATCTACCCTGTTCTTCAGAGTCATCCGAAAAAACAGCATAATCGTGATCTCGTCCCTCTGGCTCAGGTCGCCCATATTTGCGTGCGCGCCCTCTAGATCCCACTAACTCTGCATTTTCTAGAATAGAGCTAAGCGGATCGAGTCTCACACGGTCAGCAGCTACTTTAATTAGCGATAACAAACTTTCTCTTACTGATGCCTCTTTACTATTCATCTAAATACAGCTCCACATGGTAGCGTAAAAAGTTTCTCATACCGCTATTGACGATGTCCCCCAAAGGAGACTAACATAATTCCAGCACTTAAATGGAATGTAGCCCTTTGGAAGGAGTCTGAAAATGCTAGTTTTGTCCCGAAAAAAAGATGAAACAATTGTTGTCAACGATAACATCTATATTACCATCGTTGACATACGTGGAGATAAAATTCGAGTTGGTATCAACGCTCCGCCAGAAGTTGCAATACATCGGGAAGAACTCTCTAAAAAACCGGTGGATACAACACTAGCTTCAGAAACGTCTGAAATTAGAAGCTAACCTCTGCTACAAGAGCTATCACGCTTATTACCGCTGTAAATACCATTACAACGACTCCCGCCACTACCTGACTGCGACTTAACGTACGCGCAGCTGCTATCGAAGTGGCATTTGAGGCTACCTCTTCTAACCAACTGTGCTGAGAATCCATTCTTTGTTCCATCGAGGCAAGACGGTGAGCAATAGACGGTTGACCATTTCCATCTCGAACGAGTTGGCATAGCGATACTACATCATCCTTCATGTCTACTGTCTTTTGATCTAAAGCAGACAGCCGTTGAAGTATCTGATTATTAGTGTCAGTAACTCTGTTGTAATCTCTGCGTAAACCAGTGAATAATTCGACAGTCAAGCTATCTATGTTACTATCGTCTTTCTGTCCCATCCTGTAACCTCCTATCATCCATGAAAATACGATGACCTTCTAGGATCCCCTGCCCTAGAACCAGTGATCGATCGCCGCTAAGCAATCAAACTTGTAATGAACTGAAGAGCGCTTTCATTACTCCACCTATTACCGGGTCTTTTCACCATAGTAATACGCCTGTTATGAATTGCTTTCCGTGCAAGACATCAACTCCTAACCTATTGGCGCTCGCAATAAAGCCATCCACATTATCATAACGAGCAACGTAGGCTAACGTCGAGTATACTTTTTAGGCGAACGAGTTCCTAACGACTCTCGATGCTGATGATAGGCTGCGGGACATTCACAGCCAGCGGAAAGCTGCGCCAGAACACGACGTACAGAAGCTTCCCCGTGGCCCCAGACCGGGCCTGCCATGCTAGACGAGGCATGACACTCAGCAAAAACGCAAGGTTGTTTATGACCTTTATCGTTTTTCCTGTAAACAAAATGTATTGTCGCGCTTGACTTTCTACGACGCATAAGAAGCCCTAGAAATAAAAAGGACTGAGAAAGGTTCCACCTCGCTCAGCCCTACGGTGTGTCCCCCTGAAGGAGACACCTCCAGTATAGCAAGACCGCACGTAGTCAACTACCCTGCCCTATAATTCTACTCGCCCTTCTTACGGAATTCTTGATCAATAAGCTCTCTCACTCGATCCAAATCAGTAGCATGCTTCTGGTCAACAAGACTTAACATCTTCGCTACCAACGGCTCAAAACGTTCCTCCTTGGTAATACCTACAGATATAAGCTCGTGGAGCATAGCTAAGAAAAAAGCTACCATATGACGGCTCCACGCACCTTCAGACGGAACTTCTGAAATGACCTCCTCCCCGTTTTCAATCGCAGACATTTGAACCTCAGACAGCAGCCGCTCTGCGTCTTCTGGGTAAACAAACACACAAACTATAGAAGTATCAACGATAACACCAGACGCTAAACACGGAAAACTGGAGGGGCAAGATGAATCTCCCCAACTAACGAGCCCCTCCTCAATATCATGCTGCAACATAAGCTCCGACTTAAACTTATTCCAACCAACAAGGTTCTTTATAAGAAGTAAGCTACCCATAATGTCCTTACACTTCCTTGCGGACTTTCAACAAATACCACGTCGCAATTTCGGTTTTGGAATGAACATTTAACTTTTTACGAATACGCGCTGCATACGTTTTTATAGTCTCATACCCCAGTTGTAAATCGACAGCGATCTCTCTGTACTTCTTGCCCTCTACTATCAGACGTACCACCTCTAATTCACGGGTACTTAATACACTATCCCCACACATAACAACTATTCCTCGCTAGCAGCTATTAACGAACTGTGAGGTAAAATAGGTTCAAACCAAGATGGCCAGCAACGAATATTTTCCCCGCTAATAACACAAGCAGCAGCGTCTTTACCCGCAACATCAACAGTTTTATGAGGAAAGACATAGCCACCCAATATACGATCAATCTTATGTGCTTCTGAAAGTATTTGATCTCTTGTCCAAGTTAAAGGCAACATACTTCCCGCTGTTCGATGATATTCTGTCGTCCGTTGATGGGTATCGCCCGCCACCCCCTGCATAAATAAGAAACCATCTTCTACGTCTTGTAGAAGCTTATATCGCTGAAAAGGAAAGTTACGTTCTAATCTACTTAAAAGCTGAGACGGCCAATGACAACGAGTCTCAGCCTTCTGCAAATGAACGCAGAAAAAATCATCCCGTGATACCATCAAACTGCTAGGAGCACATCTAGCAAAAAACCTTCTTCCGGGCTGACAATAATTAGTCAGGAACAATTCGTCAGTATCATAAAAATAGTAAAAGGACTGCGAAACAACAGTGGCGCACTCCGTAGACTTATCTTTTTGACAAGAAAGCCTCGTGGAGTGAGATAAATTATCGTCGGACCACGGGACAATGTAGTCACCAACAGATTTTTTAAATAACTCTACTGCTTGCTTAGGTAAAGACTCCTCTTCAGTAAATACGACACGCACGGCGGATAAATCAACATCTTCATGTCGGTCATCGACAAGCCACTGCGATACCTGGTCTGCATGTTGCTTATCCGTAAGTGCTATCAAAAGCTCTTTATCCTCATAATCCTGCGAAGCAAAATTGTATATTGCTCGTTGAAGCATACCGTAACGAGAAGGCTGCGAAACACACAAGGCAGAAATTACGTCAGACACTATAAGGCCTCCGAATCTAATAGCGGTTCAATGTCCGACGGCGCTTCGCTACACACCGAATACCAATTAGATACGATGCTACTAACAGGAATGCCGACGTTTTTTAATTTTAAAACAGTAGACCACTTCCCAATAATGTCCTCCGAAAATGACTCACAACCTAAAAACGAAAAAAGTTGTGAACACACCGAAGGGAAATCTAAAACTAGCTCTTCGTATAGTATCTCTAGCCGATCATCGCATATTTGCGCTGTCTTGATATCTGCGGCTAATTGCATACGAATAAAAGAATACAACTCAGGTATGTCAATCTGTATGGGAGCTATGCGAGAAGGGAATTCTACCGGTAGTTTACTGGGATGACCAACCACGTCAGCCCATCCATGATTAAATTTTGTGGTAGATGTTGGGGCTGAGAAATTGTCTGTACGCTCCCACAACTTTAGAGCTACAAAACATGCGACAGGATTGCGTTTCAAATTAATAACGCAAAAATCACCTGCACGGCACCAACTAGAGAAATAATCCCACAAATCTTGCGCATAGAGGTGAGGATATAAAACCGAAACGCCAATAACTTTTTCGTTATTTAAAGGGTTATCAAATATCTTATTTGTTAAATACTGCTCGCCAGATATATGCCCTTCTACAAGCCAATCAGGAGTACTTCCGGTATCGCCAAAATAATCTTCGTGATAGTAACGACGTACCGCATCGTCCGCGTCTAACAACACAGAATGACAAGTTATATCCGGGTGATCACTCAGAATTGACGAGAGGTGCTTGTCACCACAACAAATCTGGCCCGTAATAATCGTATTTAATGTAAACGGGGGTTCGAATAAGACCATTCAACTTAAGAGCCTGTCGGTCCGCTAAATGACTGCGTAGGAGAACCGGACACAGTAGTTGCTAATCCGGCTTTCTCCATCACGCTTCGAACGTATTCCATGTGATCTTCTGGAATACTCGTAGCCACTTGGTTGTCATACGACGAGTTAGCGTATCTACCAAAAAAAGATTCGCGTGATGACTTATTACGCGTGTGATAATAAGCAATTGAAGTACACGGTCCCGGAAACCATTCCGCTGAAGTCGGA
>Ga0209403_10001320_pt1 | contig 32532 bp, 31 predicted proteins | sample ArcticOcean_MG_C_8_FD_187440 | JGI IMG/M metagenome (GOLD analysis project Ga0209403, IMG submission 187440) | Marine microbial communities from western Arctic Ocean - ArcticOcean_MG_CB11_86 (SPAdes) (version 2) | ecosystem: Environmental > Aquatic > Marine > Oceanic | place: Arctic Ocean...
GGCTATACCAAGTGAAGTAGTGTCTACAAAAGAATTACCGCCTGCGAGGTAATATTTATAGATTTCATCAGTTTGATGTTTTTCATCTATTAAAAGCTGTATGTCTTTGTTATGAGACCAACGCTTGCCTATGTTCCCACGGATATCCATGGTAAGTGGTTTGTCTACATACCAGCGTTCAGTTGCCTCTTCAGGCATTACGAAGTAGCAAGACAAATCAATAAGAGCGTGTTCGTGGGTTAAAGTTATACCAAGTTCAGCTGGTTCAATTAATCCAAGTACGGTCTGGATCTTACCGGTTCTTTCTGTTGAGGCCATCTTATCTCCTTGCTATAAACATACAAGTGTTGATCAAATATTGACACTTGTGTGGTTTGATATCCAAAAGCTATTTAATCAAGGATTCTAACATGATTTGAAAGTGAACGTCTGTTAATGAATCAGGTATAAATCTTAATGAACGACGATCAGTTCGTTATTTTAGCGGCACAAAGCTTGTATCTAGTTTATAGCTCTCACAATTTCCATATTCCTATATGCCCTTAATCCAGCTGCCATAAATGCTTCAGCTTCAGGAGGGAGATCGTCTAAAGATTCTATTACTGAATCCATTTCGTTATGCTCTTCGTCAACTTTAATCCCCCAGAGAATATCTTTGTATATGTCTTTTGATGTAGCGCCGTACATTAACTCAAGCACTGCTGTATCTAATGAAGGATTAGTGCTTTTAAGCTTATCAATCTCAAGGCGTAATAAATCTAATAACTCAATTTTTTCATTCATAGTGGACCCTTTCATATTCGATAAGTTTTTACTTCTCAACGTCTTGGCTTAATTCAGCCGATACTGCAATTCATTAAAACGTATTGAAGTATTGACGTCAATTAGTATAAAAGGATTGCATGCTAGATGTCAATACGTGTATACTTCTTAACGTTATGACGCTGACACGCCGTGAAGTAAATGAAACAGAAATGGGGTCGATAAAGGACTCTAAGGCACTAACAGTGCGCATTCCTACTGATTTATGGAAATCAGTTAAGATAAAATGCGTTCATGAAGACACTAACATTCAAGCCTTATTAGCACATTATTTAAATGTGTGGGTTGAAGATAAGAATTAGTGTTTTAAGCAGTTACTGATTTTAGCCAAGTTGAAATGCGTTCAATTTCCGGTGTTACACCTTCTAATTTATGCTCAACATAATCAAATGTATGATCAAATCCACTTGGTATAGATACCGTCGTAGGCACATTATGCGAGGTTAATGCTTTTGTCATAGATAAAGTATTGCTTAGAAGAGAGTCTTGATCTCCACATACCAAGTAGCAAGGAGGGAATTTTTCTAAGTAAGGAGAAAAGACAGGGCTTACTAGCGGGTTCTGTACCTTGGAAAGATAATTTGGCCCCAAATACGCCCTTGTGAACCACACCTCAACATAACCGCTGTTGGACAATGGTTCAGAAATCATTAAGGGAAAGTCGAAAACACCGTAATAAAGTAATGCACCCGAAAATTTAACTTTTACGTCTGATAAATCACCACCATCTACTAGATTAGTGTCTCCGTGTAAAACATGAATTGCTACTGCTGAGAGGTTAGCGCCTGCCGAATCTCCGCTGACAATCATCTTTGCAGCATCGCCATTATAGGTATGAGCATTTTTAACAATCCATCTCGCAGCGTAAACTACATCTTCAACTGCGTTAGGAAATATCCTTTCTGGGGCTAAAGAATAATTTAAGTTAAAAACTACAAATCCTTGTTCCGCTAATCTCATTGCTTTCCTTTTTACTCCTTCAGGAGAGCCAATACACCAACCGCCGCCGTGCATGTACAAAATTACTGGGAATGGGCCAGAACCTTTAGGAATATAGACTTCTGCTAATAATTTCCATCCGTCTCTGTTTCTTATTTCGATTGTTTCGGAATTAGCTATCTCGGGAAGATCAACATTTAAAGAAGAGAAATCCATAGCCTCCCTGATAAATGGTATTTCTTCAACGGTTTTAGGCAATGGTGGATCAACATCTTGGCCTACTAACAGAGACATCCAGTTGTTGTTGTTAATGTTTGGCATACTATTCACCTTAAAAGGAACATATTTTGATTTACAGAAAATTATATGGATATTAATTTACATCATTTCTTCAGTTATATACACAATGTGAAACAGTACACAAACTATTAATCTATCTGATATAGTTTTTATATGTTTGATTTTGATGTCATAGTTATGGGAGCAGGACTTGCAGGAATGAGGGCAGCTTTGGCTGCCTCTCAAAACGGGTCAAAGGTTGCTGTCATAACCAAAGTATACCCGGTTAGATCCCATTCTAATGCTGCGCAAGGTGGTATAAATGCCGCTCTGACTGATCGTGGTGATAATTGGGAAGACCATGCATTTGACACAATAAAAGGGTCTGACTATCTCGCTGACCAAGATGCAGTTGAAGTAATGGCAAAAGAAGCGGGTAGTGAAGTCATAAACATGGAGCACATGGGCGCCGCCTTCAATAGAGATGATCAAGGACGGTTAGGTGTTAGGGCATTCGGTGGTCAGCGTGAAGCAAGAACGTTTTTTGTCGCAGACTTCACTGGGCAAGCTCTTTTACACGTTTTACACGAGCAGGTTCTAAACTCAGGAGTTAAAGTTTTTGAGGAATGGTTTGTCACTTCGCTTATTATGCAGGAAGGTAGGTGTAACGGCGTTGTAGCTATGGACATGAGAACTGGTGAATTACACGTGATGAGAGCTAAAGCAGTTATCATAGCTTCAGGAGGAGTTGGTAGAGTTTTTGAACCTTCGACAAATGCATTGATATGTACAGGTGATGGCATCGCTTTGGGGTATCGTGCTGGGGCAGGAATTATGGATATGGAGATGGTTCAATATCACCCTACTACCCTTAAAAATAATGGAGCTTTGATGTCAGAGGCAGCGCGAGGGGAAGGTGCACATCTTCTTAACTCTGAAGGCGAAAGGTTTATGGAGAGATATGCTCCCAACATGATGGAACTCGCCTCACGAGATGTTGTGTCTCGTTCTGAACAGACTGAAATAAATGAAGGTAGGGGGATTGATGGTTGTGTGTTGCTTGATGCACGCCATCTTGGAGAAAAATTGATTAATGAAAGATTGTCACAAATCAGGCAACTAGGCATCGATTTTGCTGGGAAAGATATGGTTACAGACCCAGTTCCAATAAGACCTGGGATGCATTACATAATGGGTGGCATCAAAACTGATATTGATGGACAGACTTCAATACCTGGTTTATATGGCGCTGGTGAGACAGCATGTGTTAGCGTCCATGGCGGAAATCGTCTAGGAGCAAATTCCCTATTAGACACACTGGTTTTTGGAAGACGCTCTGGTGAACACGCTTCTGAGTGGGTAAAGAATCAGACGTCGGCTTCAGTTGATGATTCCTACTCCAAAACAGATAGAGAAGCGATTCAAAATCTTTTAAACAGAGATAAAGGAGAAATGTTTGGTCAAATCAGACTTAATCTAGGTCAGACAATGAACAAACATCTCGCAGTATATAGGGATCAGAACGGCATGGAGCAAGCAAAATCTGATTTAATTGAATTAAAAAATAGATATTCTAATGTCATAGTTCATGATAAAAACTTGATTTTTAACACTAACCTTATATTCACTCTTGAATTAGGATTCATGCTGGATTGTGCTGAAACTATCATTCTAGGAGCGCTTGAGCGTAAGGAGAGTAGGGGAGCTCATACCAGAACTGATATGCCAGATAGAGATGATAAAAACTGGTTGAAACATATTGTAGTAAGTCAAATTAACGGTGAACCTAAGGTTGATTACGTGCCAGTAAATATTACGAAATGGCAGCCTCAGGAACGAAAATACTAGGCAAATTATAAAACATGGATGTTGATTTAAATATAGCAAGATTTAATCCAGATGCGGAAGGCAAAAGCCCTTATCGTCAGGAATTTAATATTGAAGTGAATGAAACTGACACAGTATTAGATGGATTAATTAAAATTAGAGAGGAAGTAGACGGTACTCTAGCCCTAAGATGCTCTTGCCGAAGCGCTATATGTGGTTCTTGTGCTATGAGAGTAAATGGTCAAGCAGTTCTCGCTTGTAACACTAAGATTACTGACTTAGTCTCAAATAAAAACAAATCGATCAATGTTGAGCCGATAGGCAATATGAAAATAATCAAAGATTTGATTGTTGAATTTGATACTCACTGGGAAAAAATCAAAGCTATAGATCCATGGATTAAGACGGATTCATCTCCTCCAGAAGCCGAATATATCGCATCAAACGAGTCAATGGTAGAACTGGCAGGTGTCATGGGCTGCATTCAATGTGGTGCATGCGTATCAGATTGCACCGTCCTCGCCGTCGATGAAACTTTTCTTGGGCCCGCAGCATTAGCTAAGGCGTATAGGTTTATAGCTGACCCTAGAGATGAAGCGAATAGCCAAAGACTTAAAGATTTAAATGAACCGAGTGGAATCTGGGATTGCACTCGATGTATGCAGTGTGTTGAAGTATGTCCTAAAGGGGTTGATCCCATGGGGAGAATAATGAAACTGAGAGATTTTGCTATGGAGGCAGGTTTCAAAAATACCAATGGGGCAAGGCACGCTGAAGTTTTTTCGGAAATCATCCGAAATAATGGTGTTTTAAATGAATTTTGGCTGCCAGTTAAAACTTTTGGTATGTTCAATATTCCAGAAATGTTGAAATTAGCTCCAATTGGTTTAAAAATGGTGATGAGAGGAAAAATGCCACCTATATTTTATGAAAAAATACCTGGCTATAAAAATATAACTAAATTGTTTGAAAAGACTAAGGTGCTCTAATGAAATATGCATTTTATCCAGGATGTGTTTCCAGGGGAGCTGCCCCTGAATTATATACTGCTACTATCGAAGTATGTAAACGACTTGGAATTGAATTAGATACACAGACTATGGAAGGCGCATCTTGCACAGGTTCTGGAGTATTACAAGAAAAAAATGAACGATTAGGCGATACCTTAAACGCTCGCACATTTGCTATGGGAGAAAACTCAGGATTGCCAATAATGACTATATGTAGCACCTGCCAAGGAGTTATGTCTCAAGCTAAAGCGAGGATGACAGATGTCGAATACAGGGAATCTGTAAATTCGGACTTATCAGAGGAAAACCTTGAATATAAAGGGCAGGCTGAGCCGAGACACCTACTCTGGATCATAATAGAAGATATAGGTATAGAAAAATTCAAAGAAAAAATTGTTAAACCTTTGACTGGTTTAAAAATAGCTCCTTTTTATGGATGCTATATTGTTAGGCCCTCAGACGCGTTAGGTTTTGATGAAAATCCAGAGCGTAAACATTCTTTAGAAATGATCATAGAAGCTGTAGGAGCTGAAGTCGCTGATTTTCCTGGTAAAAGTGCCTGTTGCGGGTTTCCAATATTAACGATAAATGAAAAAAATTCAATGAAGATGGTATCTAACCATACCCTGAGTGCGAAAAAAGAGGGAGCTGTTGCAATGGTGACTCCTTGCCCGCTTTGCCACCTGAACTTAGACGGCTATCAGCCGACTGCATCTAAGCAAGTTGGTCAACCTATAGATCTGCCTATATTACATTTGCCTCAACTTATAGGGCTGGCTTTAGGCATCGACCCCAAAAGTCTTAAACTAAACCAACATATAGTGAACACTGAAAAAGTTGTTTCAGCTTTAGCTTTAACACCATAGGTTGTTAATGGCAGTTAAAATCGCTAATAGTTTTAACTGCTTACAATATAAATCCGTTGATAGTTTCCGCTAATATTGAACTGCAATAAACTAGCAAGGATGTTTCTGTGAATAATTTTTTTAGTACAAAAAATATTACGATTTGGAGTGCACAACATAGAAATATCGCTATATTCTCATGGCTCATTTTAGTAATCGCTGCCGGTTTAGTTACACTAACGTATATTAACTCAGCCATTACCTCTGATTTGGGATTTACCAACGAACCAGAGTCGATTGTAGCTGCAGGTTTAATTCGTGAGAGTGGGATAGAAATTGATCTAGATAGGTCTGAATATGAGGTTTTGATTATTAAATCTCAAAGTTATTCAGTGAACGATCAAAACTTCGTGGATTTCGTGAACGATCTCACTGCTGATTTACTCAAGCTAGACGGCAAGTATTATGAGAATCCGATTAGCTACTATAGTACAGGCTTTAAACCTCTGGTTTCAGAAGATCAGAAAACTCTACTAATTCTTTTTGACCCTCCGGAGGAGGAGGATTTGCGTCCAATGATTAATGTTATTGACGGGGCAAATAGAGATAAATTATTTGATGTGACAATGACAGGAGATAGTACTTTTGACCATGACTTCCAAACGATTTCTAAGAATGATCTGGAGCTAGAATTAAAAGTTGGTATACCGGCAGCCTTGATAATTTTAATTTTAGTGTTTGGAGCTTTAGTTTCCTCTTTGATTCCAATAGTGATTGCATTAATTTCTATTGTTGTGGCTTTAGGAATTACAACCTTAATAGGTCAAGTATGGCCATTTTCTTTTTTTGTAACAAACATGATTGCGATGATGGGTTTAGCCGTTGGTGTGGATTATTCGCTCTTAATAGTTTCTAGATATAGAGAGGAAAGAAATAAAGGACTAAGCCAGATTGACGCGATTTCAAAAACCGGAGAGACTGCAAGCAAGTCTGTAATATTTTCTGGCATAACAGTGGTTCTCGCTTTAATTGGTATGTTAATTACACCCTTTTCGGTTCTACGTAGCCTAGGTGGTGGAGCAATCGTGGTTGTGGTTGTAAGTGTTGCCGCTTCATTAACTTTATTGCCAGCAATGTTGAGTTTTCTGGGAGATAAGATCAATGCCTTCAAAGTGCCATTTATTCACCTGTCACCATTAAACAAGGCAGCAAATTATTCGACTGGATTCTGGTATTCGTTTAGTAAATTTGTTATGCGACACTCAGTAATTTCTATACTATTTGCCGTGTCTTTATTACTACTAGCATCTATACCAGCTATGGACCTTAAATTAGGTCAAAATGGTATAACTACTTTTCCAGAAGAAACAATGTCTAGGCGGGGATTTGAGGTTTTAGAAAATGAATTTTCTTATGGATTTGTCGGCTCACCAGTGGTAATAGTTCTTGATGAACTCGATCAAAACTCTGAACTCACAAGCAACAAAGATTTACTAGTGTCATTTATTAATGAAGACGATAACTTTGGCCCGATTAATCAACTAGAAAGTGATGAAGGGGAAATAATTGTTTTAAGAGCAGATATTAACGGTGACCCAAACTCTCAAACAATGGCTGATGCAGTAAAAAGGATACGGAATGAGTACGTGCCAAATGCATTTAAGAATTCCTCAAATAACGTTAGGGTCACTGGTTTAGTCGCATTCATTGTTGATTATATTGATTTAGTGAATAACTATTTACCAATTGTAATTATCTTTGTTCTGACAATCAGCTTTTTCTTGCTAGCCTTTGTTTTTAGATCCATTATCGTGCCTATCAAAGCTGTTGTGATGAATTTATTATCAGTGGGCTCAGCATACGGGTTCGTTGTACTAGTTTTTCAAAAAGGCTTTGCTGCCCAAACTCTTGGCTTTCAACAAGTGGAAGTAATCGACGCTTGGGTACCAGTGTTTTTATTCGCAGTATTATTTGGGTTATCGATGGATTACCATGTTTTCCTCTTAAGCAGAATACGAGAATATTATGATGAGAGCGGTGATAACGAAAACTCTATTGCGCTTGGCGTTAAGTCAACTTCAGGCCTGATTACAGGCGCCGCAATGATAATGGTAGCAGTGTTCTCAGTTGCCGGTGCTGCAGATATGGTGATGTTTCAACAGGTGGGCATGGGTTTAGCTATAGCTATATTTTTAGATGCCACAATAATTCGATCCATTTTGGTTCCTGCCAGCATGAAGTTGCTCGGGAAATGGAATTGGTGGTTTCCAATTAAGAAAGGTAAGTCAATTAAAAACATTTAAACACGGACTTATTATAGTGTTTACTTACTAATTCCCATCCATAACGCGTAAGAGCTCTTTAACTGACTCAGCAGATTTATGTAATGATTTCAGCTCTGACGGAGTAAGTTTAAATTCATATATATGTTCAACCCCACTCTTACCTAATTTAACTGGGACGCCAACATACAGCCCGTCTAACCCATATTCGCCTTCTAAGTATGCGGTACAAGGCAATATTAGTTTTTTATCTAAGACTATAGAGTCAACCATTTCTACTATCGACGCTGACGGGGCGTAATAGGCGCTACCAGTTTTTAGTAACCCAACTATTTCTGCTCCACCATCTCGGGTTCGTTGTACAATTTCATCTAATCGGCTTGCAGGAATTAAATCGGCTACTGGGATACCACCTATAGTTGTTGGGCCAACTGTAGGAACCATAGTGTCCCCATGCCCTCCTAGAACATATGCCTGTACTACATCTACAGACACATTTAATTCTTTTGCTAAAAAACTTCTATATCTTGCGGTATCTAAAACTCCAGCCATACCTACTACTTTTTCTTTAGTAAAACCACTCACCTTAAAGGCTTGTTGTGTCATCGCATCTAGAGGGTTTGTGACAATTACTAAAATACTATTTGGAGATTTAGAAGTGGTTTTTTCTACGACATCAGATACTATCTTCATGTTGGTTAATAACAAGTCATCACGACTCATGCCAGGTTTTCTAGCAATACCTGACGTAATAACTATGATGTCAGAATTCTCGGTCTCTTCATAAGAGTTGGTACCTATGATATTTACATCTGATCCTACTACTGGACCGGATTCAAGAATGTCCAAAGCTTTTCCTTGTGGCAATCCATCCACAATATCTACTAGAACAATATCGGCGTAATTTTTTTCAAAAAGCCTTTGTGCTGTGGTAGCTCCAACATTTCCTGCGCCGACTACGGTAATCTTTTGTCTCATCTAGTTTTGTGCCTCATTTAAGTACTTATAAACTCAAAAAATATTAATCACATGCTGTAGTTTTTTGCGCTACTTATGTGACTTAATTTTTTTTATAGAATCATCAATATGATAATTATTAATTGTATTGTAACTAACTTGTGTTTTAAAAGAGTAGAGTAGCTAAAATTTAATTACATATTCAAGAATTGGGTTCGATTATCGCTAATATAGCACCTTTGTTTACTTTGATTCCAACGGCATACGCCATCTTTTTAATAATTCCTGACGTGGGAGAGGATAAGGTATTTTCCATTTTCATAGCCTCTAGTATAATTATGTTCTGTCCGGTAGATACTTGATCCCCTTCAGCAACTAGATGTTTTATAATAATCCCATTAATTGGAGCGCTGATAACAATTTGATTGTCTTTTACAGGCGTATCAATGCCCTTTGATGAATGTTGTTCATTAGAAGTTTGTACAAGTGTTTGTTTAAGGTTTATTGGGTCGACTTCAACATAAAACACTTCGTTATCAAGGTACACGTTAAATGCCTTTAAATTCCCGGTTTTAGTGATTGAGTTTTGGCCTGATGGTTGTTCCTCACTAATACTTTTGGGCTCAACAGGCTCTATAGACTCTACTGGCATGGCTTCCAGCCCATACTTACGACGTAGAAATCCGAGACCTGTAGTAGGGTAAAGTGCGTATATAAGGATATCGTCGATATTACTAGTAATATCAGATAGTTCTTCTTTGGCTTTTTTCATTTCAGGCTCAAGTTCATCAGCTGGACGCGATTTAATGTCATGAACTTTGTTTTTTTCATCTTTCAATATGATTGTTTTGATACTTTCCTCGATTTGAACAGGAGGTCGTCCATATTTGCCGATCACATAATCAGTTATGGCGTTAGATACCATTTCATACCTGCCAAAAAGAATGTTACTAACTGATTGTGACCCGATCATTTGACTCATTGGCGTCACAAGTGGTGGGTAGCCCAACTCTTTCCTCGTAATTGGTATTTCTTCCATGACTTCTTGTAACCGATCCTCAGCCCCTGCTTCTCGTAACTGTGAAAGAAGATTTGAGAACATACCCCCTGGTATTTGATGACTCAGAACTGTTGCATCTATTACAGACGATTTTGTGGAATCGAGCATGCCTATGTATTTTGATAATCTTTGCTCTAATTGGTTTCCGATTATGAGTATGCTTTTAAGGTTAAGCCCAGGATCTCGCTCTTGAGAATTTAGAGTTGATAGCAAGGGCTCGATTGCAGGCTGTGATGTTCGTAATGCTAAAGGAGACAAGCAGGTGTCTACGATATCTACACCAGCTTCTATTGCCTTCAATAATGTCATTGAGCCCATTCCAGAGGTATAGTGAGTGTGCAGTTGAATAGGTAGGTCAAATTCTGATTTCAATGCAGCTATTAATTGATACGCATCGTATGGTGAAAGGAGCCCAGCCATATCCTTAACAGCTATGCTATGGGCTCCTAAGTCTCTAAAAGTTCTTGCTTTATTTATAAAATATTCAAGGTTGTATATCGGGCCCCCTAATTTACCGTGATCAGTTATCGAATAGCATAGAGTCATTTGTAAATGTTTTTTATTTTTTAAAACTGCATTTGCAGCGGCGCTAAGATTCCATTCATCGTTAAGTGCATCAAAAACTCTAAATATATCAATACCTGTTTCAGCGGATCTTTCTATAAAGCTGTCAACTACGTCATCTGGATATGCTCTGTAACCAACAAGAGATTGACCTCTTAATAACATCTGTAATTTTGTGTTTGGCATTAACGATTTAAAAGTCCTGAGGCGTTCCCAAGGATCTTCGTTTAAAAATCTAGTACAGACGTCGAAAGTGGCTCCTCCCCAGACCTCCATAGAATGAAACCCAAGTGAATCCATTTGCTCCGCTATTGGAAGCATGTCTTCAATTTTAAGTCTAGTAGCTAATAAACTTTGATGAGCGTCTCTGAATGTTGTATCGGTAATTTTTACTGGGTGTGACATGATTTAAATATGAAGTATGAATAACTCTTTTCCATGAGCTTAATTTTGATGTTTTATTAGTGATTGGTTGTGAATTTACTTGCTGAACATTTTTTAGTATTTCGGTTTGTTCAGCATTTAGGTATTTGGAAATTGCTGAGATCACTATAGTTAACTTTTTACTATTGTTTATCACCGTAACTCAATTCACAATGGGATGCTTCCATGTTTTTTAATTGGTAGAGATTCACGTTTATTTGACAACATTTTTAATGCGGATATTAACTTAATCCTCGTGTCTGCAGGGTTAATTACATCATCTATTAGCCCCTTACTTGCAGCAACGTATGGGTTCATTAATTTTTCACGGTATTCATTGATAAGTTGGGACTTTAATTCATCGGGGTTTTTGGAGGATTTAATTTCTTTAGCATGTATAATATTTACCGCACCCTCAGCACCCATAACTGCTATTTCACCCGTTGGCCATGCGTAATTTATATCCCCTCCAAGCATTTTAGAGCTCATTACTATATACGCTCCTCCATACGCTTTTCGAAGTAATACGCTTATTTTAGGTACAGTTGCCTCAGCATAAGCGTATATTAATTTTGCACCATGTCTGATTATGCCGCCATGTTCCTGGGCAGTTCCAGGCATAAATCCCGGCACATCTATTAGGGTTACGAGTGGGATATTAAACGAATCACAGAATCTTATAAATCTGGCTGCTTTAACTGACGCATTAATATCTAAACAACCGGCTAAATATTTTGGCTGCTGGGCTATAATGCCTACCGATTGTCCGGCAAGTTTTGCAAAACCAACCACAATGTTTTTTGCCCAAGAATGATGAATCTCCATGAAGTCACCTTGATCAATGATTCGACCAATTATATCCATGACATCGTATGGTTGATTAGGGTCTTCTGGAACAATGTTTTGTAATTCAGTATCTGGATCTTCAATTTCATAAGTTTCTGTAATTGTAGATTCTTCCATATTGTTCGGGGGAATGAATCGTAAAAGGTTTCTAACTTGTTCTAAACATTCTTCCTCTGAGTTCAGGTTGAAGTGGGCTACACCACTTATAGAAGAATGGCTTGTAGCTCCTCCTAAGTCTTCATGCGTAACTTCTTCTCCTGTGACGGCTTTGATTACATCAGGCCCTGTTATATACATTTGACCAACACCGTTCACCATAAATATAAAATCTGTTAATGCTGGAGAATATGTGGCTCCCCCAGCTGCAGGACCGAGTATTACTGAAATTTGAGGGATGACTCCAGATGCCATCGTGTTTCTTAAAAATATGTCTCCATAACCAGCTAAACTAGAAACACCCTCTTGAATTCTTGCACCACCAGAATCAATTAGTCCAACAATAGGGGAACCATTCTGTATCGCTAAATCCATTATCTTGCATATTTTCCGCGCAACGGCTTCTGATAGTGATCCTCCAGCAACAGTGAAATCTTGTGCATATATAAAAACTGTTTGCCCATTCACTCTGCCGTACCCAGTTACTACAGCGTCACCTAAATATTGATTGCCGGATTCTTCAAAATTTTGAATGTCTTGAACTACAAATGGATCTAATTCTTCAAATGAATTTTCATCTAAGAATAAATTGATTCGCTCTGCGGCGGTTAATTTACCGCGCTTGTGTTGTGAGTCAATTTTTTTTTGTCCGCCACCTTGCTGACTCAACTTTCTCAGTTGGTTCATTCGATTTAATTTTTGACTGTCTATCTTTCTGTTGACCATGGTTGAAATAGTATATATATACTTGAAATATAATCAAGCGAATACATTTATAATTTTATATAGACTTTATCAAGAAATGAAACAATATCTTGTCATGTATATGTGATATTTTATTATTAATTTTTAAATGAATGTGAGCCATAAGAATGCAACATCAAATATCAACTCAAATAGGTGGAAAGTTATTTAACTGGAAGTCGCAGACATTTGTGATGGGTGTAATTAATGTTACACCGGATTCATTTTCAGGAGATGGGATTAATTTAAATGTTGATTTGGCTGTGAATAAAGCAATCGAGTATGAAAAATATGGGTGCCATATAATAGATATCGGAGGCGAATCAACACGCCCATCTATAACATATAACAATACTTCTACTACTTCTCTGGAAATAGAGGAAGAGAGGGTGATACCTGCTATAGAAGCAATTTCAAAAGCAGTCTCTATTCCAATATCAGTTGATACATATAAAGCGTCAATAGCTGAGAAAGCAATTCAGGCAGGAGCATCATTGGTAAATGATGTTTGGGGATTTAAAAAGGATAGTGCAATGGCTTCGGTGGTAATTGAACATAAAGTGCCTGTAGTGTTAATGCACAATCAAAATCACACTTTTTACGCTGACTTGGTAAACGATATTGTTAACCAACTAGAAGAACTTAAAAATAATGCTATTAAGGCTGGAGTTTCCGAATCGAATATAATTCTTGATCCTGGAATAGGTTTCGGTAAAACAGTCAATCAAAACATTGAATTATTTAGATCCCTTGAAAGATTGCAAGACTTAAACTCTCCTATATTAATAGGGTCTTCACGTAAGTCTACAATTGGGAAAATCTTGAATTTACCAGCGGATGATCGGATTGAAGGAACAGCAGCAACGGTCGTCATCTCAATATTAAAAGGAGTTGATCTAGTTAGAGTGCATGATGTTAAAGAGATCATTAGGGTAGTTAAAATGACTGATGCAATTGTAAGAACATAATTATTGGAGTTTATGCTATTTGGACAAGTTTGTTTATATTGGATTAGGGTCAAACATAGGGGATAGGTTTACCTATATTAAAATGGCAATTTCAGATATCAGACAAAAATTAAAGGGTGAAATATTAGCCATATCTTCGGTATATGAGACATCTCCTGTCGGAGTGGATAACCAGCCTTATTTCCTCAATTGTGTTTGCTTAGTGAAGACTAAGTTAGATTTAAACCAAGTATTAAAGAAGTTATTAGTAATCGAAAAAAAACATGGCAGGAATCGTAAAGGGGTAATGGATGCTAGAACGTTGGATTTAGACATACTTTTGTGTGATGAATTCACGCTAAATAACCCTGATCTAGTAGTTCCCCATCCTCGAATTGCTGAAAGAGCGTTCGTGCTTACCCCTTTAGTTGAAATCAACCCAACTTTGAAACATCCATCTTGGAAAATGAATGTAACTGAAATGTTGGAATGTCTAAGCACTAGCGATACAGTGGAGAAAGTAGGCGTTTTAACTTTGGCTAAGCTAAATTAATTGGTGAGATTAAATTCGGGATGCCATCAGAGATAGGATAGTTAAATGAGCATTTCACACACTGCATTTCACCTGTCTCAACATCATTATTGGTTTCAGCCTCTATTGTCAATTTTAGTTGACCCTTACAAGCTGGGCACACAATAATATCCATCAGATCTTTTCTCATTTTAGGAACCTCTGGGTCAACCAAATTTAATAATGGTTAGAGTATAATCGTTAGTTGAGTCGTAGTATTTCTTCGAAAAGAGAACTGAGCAACTCAGATAGAAAGAAGACTAAAATACCAACAACTGTGACCCCATTATATCCTGATAATATCAACTTTGTCCGATTAAACCATCCGGATTCTCTGGAGTTTTGATTTAAATTACTAATAGCGGTTACTTGCCGTCTTTCGGAATGTAAAAGTATTAGCATCCATGCGGTGAGAGTGATTTTGATCCCAAGTGTTACTACGTATACGACAGTAATATCATTACTTGTTAGGCGGTTGAAAACAATTATTGCTCCTGTTGCTATCAACACAATAATACATATATCTACCAAAGGCTTGAAAACTTTACCTATTTGTTGAAAACCTTTTCTGGCTTTAGTTATTTGAATAGTATTTGAATTAGGTTTAGCTAAAATCATTTGAACTATATTAGTACCAATCCAAATAGCTGCTGCCATTATGTGCAACCAATTAACTATTAATAGGAAAATACTTGAAACGCTCAACTAATTACCTTCATAAGACTTACACATATTTATATTTACTCAAGTATTTCTACAATAAATTGTTCTAACTGTGCATTATCTAATAAACCAGACCACTTCCTAACTATCTCGTGATTTCGATTTAAAAAATATGTAGTTGGGAAACCAATAACTTTATAGCTTATTTGTATACTCGAGCCAACATCAGCTCCTACCCCATAAGTGATGCCAGACTCAATCACAAATTCCTTTCCATCTTCTATTGAATCCAGAACCAAGCTTTGGATTCCAATAATCTCTAAGCCGTCCCCTTTGTATTTTTTATAGGCTTTTTCTAATGCGGGTATTTCTTCCCTGCATGGGGGACATGATGGGTACCAAAAATTTATAACAATTGGGTGGTTATTTAAGTCATCAGCAAGGTTTAGGTTTAAAGAATTCATGTTATTGCTGTTTTGAAACAATTCTAATTCAAATTGAGGGGCATTTATCAAGGATTTACTCGATTTATCGTCTCCTTCACATCCAACTACGGTAATTGTTAAAAAGAAAATTAATAGTATAGGAATGGAAAATTTATAAATTTTCTGCATTTTTTTTATTTGCCGAGTTTTCAATGATAGATGAAGCTGTCTCAATTAGTAATTGAGAGTGCTTGTCGGGTACATTCTTTATCTTCAAATACATTTTTAAAGCATCTATAGGTCTGGTGTTTGGATTATACTCCGAGCCAAGTCTTACTCGTTCAGTGCCTTTAATTGAGACAGATATACCTGCCAAATAATGGGCCGGCTTTAGAGCGTCTCTAATTTGAGAGTCGATTAGCTTTCCCTCATATGAGCTAGGCATTAATATTATTAATCTTACAATGACATCTTGTAGATTATGTTTTGAGATTTCATTTAACACTTGAGTAGTAGGTTCTGAAGATTCAGAATCTAGATCTACTTTGATTGTTAAAAGTTTTCTTGCGTTAACTTTTTTAAACTCTACTTTTCTTAACCGATTGTTAGTTGCCGCACTTTCATCAATTTCTATTGAATAAAATCCTTTTTCATCATTTTCTTCTCCAAAATCTATTCTTTCTAAAGACCCACAATAGTTGACAGGAGGGTTGTTTTCATTAATAGTTTGACGCTTATGTATATGCCCCAAAGCAACGTAATCAAAAATTGGTAACGACACACTGCTATTCAATAATACATAATCTCTACCTAGCATCATAGATTGTTCAGAACTAGTCTTTGCTCCACTAATAGTCACATGGCTAGTTAGTATTGCTGGTATAGAATTATCTAATTGTGATGCAAGCTCAGAGATTATTAAGGACAACTTCTCTTGGATTATTTCATTTATCCCTTCTAATGACAGACCTTTTGTTTCGTTGCGTGTAAGAAGGTGACTTCTCCTTGCCCAAGGTATTGTTACAACCTGAATAGGACCTGATTTTGTTTCAACAATATGGGTTTCAGCTTTATTACCCAATATTACATTTGAGACTTTAAGGGTTTTAAATATATCTAATGCAGTTGCTCTTCCAGTTACACTAGGAGTGTCATGATTTCCTTCAACTAGCACTATTGGTATTCCTGCCGTAGACAATCTTTGAATTCTTTTTGCAAATTCTCGTTGGTGGGTTTGAGATGGATTTCGGTTTTTGTATGCATCACCCGCAAATACAGCCATATCTATATTGTTATCAATACAATAGTCAATTACTTCATCAAGAGTGCTCAAAAAATCCATTAATCGAGATGGTAATCCAGTATCAGGATTAGTACGAGAGAAGTTTTCTACACCTATATGAACATCACTAAAATGTACAAACTCCATTTACGATTGCGCTTTATTAGATAACAGTGACACTATTTCCTCTTCTAGTATATTTACTGAAACCCTTGTTTGAATCATGGAGTCACGCTGTCTTATAGTTACGGATTGGTCCTCAAGTGATTCAAAATCTACTGTTATGCACAATGGAGTACCGATTTCATCCTGCCTGCGGTAACGTCTGCCTATACTTTGAGTTTCGTCATAATAAACCAGAGGTTTAACAATTTCTGAAGATTTAAGGTTCGTATAAATTTCACGAGCTAATTTAGACAGAACCTCTTTTTTACTTAGTGGTAATATTGCGACCTGAACAGGTGCAACCAATGGGCTTAACTTAAGGCTGGTCCTTGTTTCTTGTTTTCCTTTTGAATTGACTAAATCTTCCTGGGTATAAGCTTCAATAAGTAACGCCATAATTACCCTATCTAAACCAAATGAAGGCTCTATAACATATGGGATCACATGTTGTTTTGTGGCCTCATCAAAATATGATAATTCTTTGCCACTTTGATCACTATGCGCTACTAAATCATAATTAGTTCTATTGGCTATTCCGGCAATCTCTCCCCAGCCCCAAGGAAATAGATATTCAATATCATGGGTGGCTTTAGCATAATGGGCAAGTTCATTTTTGTCATGTTCCCTAATCCTCAATTTGTTTTTAGAAAGACCTAGTTTTAAGTACCAGTTAAATGCATCGGTTACCCAATAATTAAGCCATTTTTCATCTTCCTCAGGAGGTACAAAAAATTCCATTTCCATCATCTCGAATTCTCTCGTGCGAAATATAAAGTTTCCGGTAGTGATTTCGTTACGGAATGACTTACCTATTTGAGCTATTCCGAATGGAGGGTTCCGGTTGATCGTGTGCTTAACATTTAAAAAATTAACAAATATTCCTTGGGCTGTTTCAGGCCTCAGGTAAGCGGTATTAGTATTGTCTTCTACAGGCCCCAAGAATGTCTTAAACATAAGGTTAAATAATCTTGGTTCACTAAGCTCACCGCTACAGTTTGGGCAAACTGTAGTGTTTAGTTGATCGCTTCGATATCTATGATTACATTGTTTGCATTCCACTAATGGATCTGAAAAATTCGATGTATGTCCACTCACATCCCAAACTTTAGGATGCATAATTATAGAGGAGTCTAATCCAAAAACATGTTCTTGTTTGATAACAAATTGATTCCACCAAAGTTCTTTAACTTTGCGTTTAAGCTCGACTCCTAAAGGGCCATAATCCCAGGTAGAGGCAAGTCCTCCATATATTTCACTACTTTGAAAAACAAATCCTCGTCTTTTTGCTAGAGAAGCGAGTTCTTCCAAGTCAATTTGATTATTAAGTGAAGTCAATTAAAGTGAAACCTTTATATGCTTAAGTTCACTGATTGTAATGGCGAATATTTTTTATCCTATACTAATTTGTAATGAAATGCTTAATATATGTATCCTGGTTTTAACTATAGGAAAAGAGGGCCAAATACTAATGCAACCATTGCAGTTAATTTAATTAGGATATTTAATGATGGGCCAGATGTGTCTTTAAATGGGTCTCCAATAGTGTCTCCAACGACTGCTGCGTCATGATCTGATGATCCCTTCCCACCCATATTTCCTGCTTCAATCCATTTTTTTGCATTATCCCAAGACCCACCAGCGTTAGCCATCATTATTGCAAATAGAAATCCTGTTGCTATGGAACCTACAAGTAGACCTCCTAGAGCCTCAGCACCTAAAATAGCACCGACTATAATTGGAGCAGATATTGCTAAAATTCCTGGAAGAATCATTTCGCGCATTGCTCCTTTCGTGCTAATGTCCACCGCAGCGGCGTAATCAGGATCAGCAGTACCTTCTAGTAATCCAGTAATTTCTCTGAATTGCCTTCTAACTTCTTGTACCATTGCGTTTGCTGCTCGTCCAACAGCTTGCATAGTTAGAGCAGCAAAGATGAAGGGCATTGTAGATCCAACTATAACTCCCATTAATACCTCTCTTTGTAACAGGTCTAAACTAGTGACGCCTGTCATTGCTGCATATGCTGCGAGCAAAGCGAGGGATGTTAGGACTGCGGATCCTATTGCGAACCCTTTGCCCGTAGCCGCAGTGGTATTCCCTAAGGAATCCAGAGCATCTGTTCGCTCACGCACTTTTGGATCCATTCCTGCCATTTCTGCTATACCACCTGCGTTATCTGCTATTGGGCCGTATGCGTCTGTGGCGAGCGTTATTCCAAGGGTTGAGAGCATGCCAATTGCGGATAATGCCACCCCATAAACTCCTGCTAACGAATATGTGAGCCATATGGCAACCACAACAACTACTGCTGGAATTAAGGTGCTAATCATGCCTAAACCAAGTCCTGCAATTACAACAGTTGCAGGCCCAGTCTCGGCTTGTTTTGCAACATATTTGGTCGGTTTAAATTCATAAGATGTATAGTACTCAGAAGATGTTCCGATGATCTGTCCAGCAACTAATCCGATTAATATTACCCAGAAATAATTAAATGATAAATCAAAGGTCCAGACACTAAGTCCTGTTGCTATTAGAACAAGACCGCCCGCACCAAAAATTCCGTATCTTAGTGACCAAAGCAAATCACTCATAGTTGCACCTTCTTTTGTGCGAACCAAAAAGGTGCCAAGAATGGAAGCGAATATACCTGAGGCAAGAACTAATATTGGCAGTAGAATCAATTTATTAAACCCAAAAATATCTCCGATCGGGTTACTTGAATCAAGATATAACACTCCTGCTGAGACCAGAGCAATTGTTGCAATCACGGACCCTACATAAGATTCAAATAGATCAGCTCCCATACCAGCCACGTCTCCAACATTGTCACCTACATTATCCGCGATGGTAGCAGGGTTACGTGGGTCGTCTTCAGGAATCCCTTGTTCTATTTTACCGACCAGGTCTGCGCCAACATCTGCAGCTTTTGTATATATTCCACCACCAACACGAGCGAATAATGCTATCGATGAGGCGCCGAAACCAAATCCAGCAATTACTTGAGCATCTTGGAATATCCAATATAAGATAACAACACCTAAAAGTCCGATCCCAACCACTGAAACACCCATTACGGTTCCGCTACTGAAAGCAATTTTCAATGCTCCATTGAGTCCTTCAGCAGCCTTTACAGCTGTTCTTGAGTTTGCACGTATAGCGATAGACATTCCGATAAGACCTGCCATAGCTGAGCCAATCGCACCGATTAAATAGCAAAGTGCGGTTTTAGGCCAGGTTCCATCACCCTCTATTTTTCCTAATACATCAAGGTCTATAAATACTGCTAATACAATGAACATGGCAACAACAAAAATAGATAGCATTCTATATTCTCTAGATAAAAATGCCATTGCTCCGTCTTGTATTGACTTTCCTATAAATTTGACTTTGTCATTGCCTTGATCTTGTTTCAAAACATATATAGTCAATATGCCTGCGAAACTAAGAGCTACTAGTCCGGCAATTATAGCGATGATAAAAATTAACAAAACGACCCTCCGGGTTATAATGGTTTTAATTTATGAGGTTAGAATATGTGTAGATACGAGTACTACACAGTCGGGAAAATTAACATATATTTATCCAACGATTCAATCTAATTTAAGGTCTTTACTTCGAAAGTTTTACTGTATTTACCAATTTCCTGAATATATGATTAAATATCGTTTATAAGGACTCCAAATATTAACCAAAATGTTGAATTTATTTAACATTTTGGTTAGATTCAAACACATTTAAAAGTTGCCTTGTAGCTTTTTCTGGATTATCAGCTAGAGTCACTGCACTTGCCACGCATATAGCATCTGCTCCAGCATCGAAAACAGTTGTCACATTGTCAATATTTATACCGCCAATAGCAACAAGCACAGGAATTCCTCTGCTTTTAATTTCTCTTATAGCTTCAACACCCACTGCCTGCTTTACATCTTTTCCCATAGTAGTAGTAGTGTAAATTGGCCCGATAGCGAGGTAATCCGCAGCTTCGGATTGGGAGCTGATTGCCTGCTCAATTGAGTTGTTAGATTTACCAATTATTTTGTCATCACCCATAATTGATCGACTGGTTTCCACCGAGAGATCACTTTGTCCAACATGAAGTCCGTTTGCGTTAGAAAGGTTTGTTATATCTGCATGGTCATTAACTATAAAAAGAGCATCATGATTATTGCAGATATCTTGCATAGCTATTGAATTTTGTAGCATGCAACTTTTATCTGAATTCTTATCCCTATACTGTATGACTGAAGCTCCTCCTTTTAGCGCCGATTCTGTGATGTCTAAAATGGATCTTCCACCGGTTACTTCAGGGTCAATAATTACATATATACCACGGATTTTATCAACAGAACCTTTTCTCAGTTTGACAGTCACTTTTTCTTTTGATCTGGTTAATATTTTACGAGCTCTTTCGACCCATATTGTAGTCAGATCACATCCAGATTCAGATTTAAATGACTCTAGTAAAGTTAGGGTTACAGATATGTTTGTAATTGTATTTAATGCTACTAATGAAACATCTTCGATAGATTTTGAAAGAGCAGCTCTACGTTCTCTAAGGGCGCCTGAATCTATATCATTTGATCCTGTGAATGGGAGTGATTGTCTTAACATTTTTATATCGGAGTGTAGGCCTAGGGGCGCAGTGACCAGCGTTTCTAGTAAACGAAGGTTTTCTAAAAGAGTAGTCATTTCAGTTTGAATTATGGGAAGCATTTCACACCTAAATTATCTAAAAGTTAGTAAGTCCTAGAGGTAAACAAGTTTACAAGATATCTGACAAATGAGTTTATCATGAAGTTAATAAGATTGAATTATCATTTGGCAGATGAAAACCCTGGTAAGTTTATTTGATTCTGAGTATTCAATGAGGCATTTAATATTTCATTTTTATCAGATAGCATTTGAGTTCTATCTAAAAAAACATTTAATTGTTCAGCTGCCTCACGCACTGGCTTGAAGGAAAAACGATGGATAGAGCATGGCCCAAATGTTTTTATTGCATTCATATGTGATTTAGTGCCATACCCTTTATTAGAGTTGAACCCATATTGAGGGAAACGCTCGTGCAAATCTTCCATCAATGCATCTCGCTCAACTTTTGCAGCTATTGATGCTGCTCCTATTGATATGCATGAAGCGTCTCCTCGAATAATGTGTTTTTGAGGCAAATCAGTTCCAGGAAGCTTAAAAGCATCCAAAAGTAAATAATCGGCTTCACCTTTAAGATTAACCAGAGCTCTTTTTATTGCTAAGTTAACTGCATATACGATTCCGTAATTATCAATTTCTTCGGGTGATGATTGCCCGGTTGCAATAGATGAGAACTTGCGTAACTCATCTAAGGCCATAACTCTCTTAAGAGATGTTAGCTGTTTTGAGTCTCTTATTATCTCTAACCATTTATATTCCATGTCTATTGGCAATATTGCTGCTCCAGCAAATACAGGACCTGCTAAAGGACCCCTGCCTGCTTCATCAATACCAGCTATTGATTTATAACCTAAAGATTGTAAATACTTCTCCTCTTTCATTGAGGGTTTAGTTTTTGGTGAGGTATGGCGTATTTCTGAATTATCCATCTATTCCGCGCAGCATTCCACGGATATATGATATCTGTCCAATATGCTGACTTTGTTCTACTACTAAATGAGCAAGCATCTGTGCGGTTGAGTAATTAGGACGATCTTCATCAGGACAGATGTTCATGTCGGAATCATTTAAAGATTCAACGTATTTGTCAGTGCACCTTCGGACTCTTTCTAAGTATTCACAAAGTTGCTCGAAGTCGAAACTAGGCATAGAGCTTACTTGATTTATATCCCACCCCCATCCACTTCTAGGTTCATCCATATAGATATTTAAGTTGAGATGTATTGCCCAGTTTTGCTCATCCCAAATTTGAATACCCTGTTTTCCAAATGTATTTATCCAAGTATCTTCTACTCTTGCCATGTGCCAAACTATAAAGTCAACATGATGAGAATTCTGGTTAGGCACGAACCTCCGTTCTTGACCTGTTAGTCCTTCAATTGTCCGTTTTAGTTCATCTTCATACTCTGTGCACGCATATCGAATAATATTTTTAAAACTCATGCCTTGATCTTTACGTGAACATTCGTTTTAACGGGGGCAGGAGTTGGGGACGTTTCAATATATCCTCCTCCAATGACAGTGTCATCGTTATAAAATACGACTGCTTGCCCTGGGGTTATAGCTCTTTGTGGTTCTTCAAAATTTATCTCAGCCCAACCGTTATGTGGAGTCAAGGTTGCTGCGGCATCTTTGGATTTATACCTAATTTTTGCGGTTACTTTCATTGAATTTATAGGTGAAGTGCCAGATACATAGTTTACTTTTGACGCCCATAATTTTGTTTTATAAAGGTCATTTTCGTCTCCTAGTGTAACTTGATAGGATTTAGAATCGATATTCGTAACGTAATAGGGTGTTGGAGAGTTACCTTGGAGGCCTAATTTTCGGCGCTGTCCAATCGTGAAAAATTGTACTCCAGGATGATCCCCAATTACATTTCCGTTTTTGTCAACGAATTCACCAGGCTTAGGCTCTATTCGTTTACTAATGAACTTTCTGTAGTCATTATCAGGTATGAAGCATATTTCTTGGCTATCGGGCTTGTTAGCAACAGTAAGTCCTGATTTATTGGCGATCTCTCTTATTTCTGATTTAGTATACTCGCCCACTGGGAGTAGTAGTTTATCGATCTCTTTTTGAGAAAGCGTAAAAAGAACGTAAGACTGATCTTTACTAGGATCTACAGCCTTGCATAATTGAGCGCCATTTTCATTTCTTCTTATTCGTGCATAGTGACCCGTAGCAATATAATCTGCATCTAGAAACATTGCGCGCCTTAGCAGAAAATCAAACTTTATTCGGTCGTTACATGCTAAGCATGGATGTGGAGTCCTTCCGCTATCATATTCTTGACAGAAATAATCAATTACGTGTTCTTGAAATTCTTTTTCGAAATTTTGCACATAGTGAGGTATATTAAGTTTTTGACATACTCTTCGGGCATCGTCTATATCTTCAACAGAACAGCATGGTTTGCTCGACTTTGAGACCGCATCGTTTTTCACACTCCAGAGCCTCATAGTTACTCCGATAACGTCGTACCCAGCGTCTTTGAGCAACACAGCAGCAACGGAAGAATCTACTCCTCCACTCATAGCGACAATAACTTTTTGTTTATTCTTAGTCAAACTTTTATCCTTAAATGATCATCCTATTAGTTTATCTGATCTATAATTCATATGAACATGTCTAAACAAGTAAATCAAAACGAATTTAAAATTTTGGAAGAGCTATCTCGATTCGCTGTTGATACAGCATCTGATGGCCATGCCTCAGATATTTTACTGCTGAATATATCAAATATAAGCGCATTCGCTGACTTCATGATTATTTTAACAGTTGGTTCTCCTCGACAAATGTCTGCCGTGGCTGAGGAATTGGAAATTGGAATGAAATCTAAATGTGTCAAGAAACTCAGGAAAGAAGGAACACCAAATAGCGGATGGGTTGTCGTAGATTTTGGAGACATTGTCGTCCATCTCTTTGGTAAAGATGAACGTGAGTATTATTCCTTAGACAATGTCTGGGCTGATGCTCCAAGATTACTTAGGATTCAATAATCCAAGCATCTATATTTCTTTCGTATTCAAATAACTCATTTTCATTGAAAAATATATTCAATTCTCTTTCAGCTGATTCCTCAGAATCAGACCCGTGAATTAGATTGTTACCTAGTGAAAGTCCCAAATCACCTCTAATAGATCCAGGAGTTGACTCAATAGGGTTGGTTGACCCCATAAGATTCCTCAGAGCTTGAATAGAGTTAGGCCCTTCTAATGCCAAGGCCACGATTGGACCAGACGTAATAAAGGCAATGAGGTTTGAGAAAAAAGGTTTTGCTGAATGGTCAGCGTAATGTAACGATGCCAGTTCATTACTCATTTTAATCATTTTGATACCCACAATCTTCAATCCTTTTCTTTCTATTCTGGATATTATCTCTCCGGACAATCCTCTTTGAACTCCGTCAGGTTTTACTAATGCAAGCGTCTTATTCATGACATTTCCTTATTTCTTAAGATTGATTATTTATATCTATTTGAATACTATGTTTTTTTGCGGATTCATATTGTGAACCACGTATATATACAGGCTCCAATCCATGTATTTCTTCACCTCCGCATGTCATCAATTTTTCATATCCTAAACGCGCAAGCGTAGAAGCTTTTCTTGATGGCGGGGTTTCTCCTTTAACTATAGCTAAATTGCCAAGTTTTGAAATCAAGTATTCACCTAATTCGGACATTCCTTCACCGCAAAACACAGTTTCTGTATTAGTTATATTTTCTATGTCTTCTAAATTGACGACTTTAACAGTTTTTATGGGATCAATGTTGTTAATGGAATATACACTTTTAGTAGAAGCTTTGATCATCGCATAAACCGGAATTACAGACGGTATATAAGGATCAATTTCTATGTCCAATGTTCCTATAGATACTAAAGGAATTCTTAAAGTTAATGAAACTGTCTTTGCAAACGACATGCCAACCCTCAAAGAGCTGAAAAGCCCAGGCCCTTTAGCAAGAAATACTGATTTTAAGTTTGATGGTTTGAGTTTAAGTTCATCCATCATTGTCCATATTGCAGGACATAATTCTACAGAGTGGTTTCTTCTGGCGTCCCATGTAAGTTCTTTAGTGACTTTTCCTTTGTATGAAATAGCGATTGAACAGAATGATGTAGATGTATCAATAGATAATTCCAAAATTAAATGTCCGATATGTTTATTTTCATATTATTTTATGTGATGTTGAATCTGTAAGATCATTTAACAATTTCGAGTGGCGTGAACCCTTAGGTGTTAAGTTAATATGCCGAATATTAGATGAGGGTCCTGATTTGTCCCAGGAGATCTTAATTGCTAAATGGTCAAGTTGAAAGATAGGCTTAAATCTATCAGCCCATTCCACTACGCAAATACCATCTGAATTAAGATATTCATCTAACCCAATACTCTCTAATTCTGTAATTTTAGATATTCTATATAAATCAGCATGGTAGAGGGGGATTCTTCCTTTGTGTTCCATCATCAACACAAAAGTTGGACTTCTTACGCAGGCTACTGATCCTAGGCCATTTAGTAATCCTTGTGTAAAACAAGTTTTTCCTGCACCGAGTTCCCCAGTCATCAGGATTAAGTCTCCTGGAAAGGATAGGCGCCCTATTGTATTACCTATGGACTGAGTTTCATCTGGGTTTTCAGAATATATACAAGTTGTATTTTTATAACTATTTGCCATTAATTTTGTTCGGAACAGTATTATAATAATACTGTTAATTTATATAACAGTATTCTATTTGATATGAGATGTGCACGCAGAACAATGCATTATATTTCAATTGGATTTACTTATATATTGTTCCGATAGAAAATAAATTATTAATCCAGGGCATAAAAATTGAAATACCAAGAATATAATATCAGCGATGAAATCCTTAATTTTACAGTTGTTGAGCCTAACGGGTTTAATCCCGAAAATCACTATCCCATTGTAGTCTTAATGCACGGATTTGGTGCTGCCAGCAAAGATTTAGCTCCTTTAGCTTCTGCTATCAATTCCAGAGGTTATATTTATGTCCTTCCACAAGCTCCAATAGAGATGCGAATGGAATTAGGTGGCCTTGGATATGCATGGGCTCCAATATCTGGAGATGGAATATCTGAATATATTAATAATGCGAAAAGCATGGTAAATATATTCTTAGATGAAGTGCTTAAGTTATATGGAAATGATGATACCAAAGTTGTATTAGGTGGGTTCTCTCAAGGAGCAATGATGGCTCTTGAAGTTGGCTTAACAAGAAGCGACATAATATCTGGAATAATATCTTGCAGTGGATGGATGAATACATCCCAACTCGACATTGAGCCTGACCTTAACAATCAACAAGATATATTTATTGGACATGGATCTTTGGATGATATCGTGCCAATTCAAAAATCGATTGAAACTACTGACAAATTAAGTTCTATAGGATATTCAGCACAATTTCGAAAATATGATATTGCGCATGAAATTTCACAACTAGAAATCTCTGATATTTCAGAATGGCTGGAATCGAAGATCCCTCCACTTGATAAGTAAGGGATCTGTGGGGTTACTATAAATTCGACAATATCATTACTGAGGCATACGACGCTCTTTACATACTAAGCGGACTAATCTAGTATCAACTTCCAAGTTTATGAAAAATATTGTCATTAAAAACTCACTGAAAAACCAAAAGTCTTTAGGATGCTGGATGCCGTTCACTTCAGTTCAATTAATTGAACTTTTAGCTATTGCTGGGTTTGATTTTGTACAGCTAGATGGCGAGCACGGGCCGTTTGATTTAGATCAAATAGAAACCACTTGTATTACTGCTGAATTGTGTGGCATGTCAGTGTTTGCTCGCCCTCAGTCTTGTGATACTGCAACTATAAATATGTACCTTGAACGTGGAGTTCAGGGAATTGTTGGCCCGCATGTTGACACTGTAGAACAGGCGATAGATTTGGTCAGATCATGCCGTTTTGGACCCGAAGGTGAACGAAGCTGGGGGAATGGACGGTCGCTATTATTTAACGACCCAATTTCTGTCGAAGATAAGGATGGATTGAGAACCTCAATTATGACTGAAGCCAATTCCCAAATGATCGTTACTGCACAATTAGAAACTCAAGCCGCATTGGATAACCTTGATGACATGTTGGAGATCGAAGGGATAGATTACTTTACATTTGGACCGAATGACCTCGCTCAGTCTATGGGAGTTCCTGGAGAACCAAAACATGACATCGTCGTTTGTGCTATTCGAGATGCTACAAATAGAATTCATGAAAAAGGAAAAAAAATTGTTGAAGATGAACAAATATTGACTACTCTCCCAGGATTGATTCTTGATTCTGCGAGAACTTTTGTGTCTAATAATTCGAGTAAAAGGGGATAAAAATTATGGGTAAAATGAATGCCGCACTATACCAAGGAAATGGAAAGCTGTCCGTTAAACAATTACCGATTCCTGAAATTGATGGAGAAGAAGTTTTAGTTAAAGTTAGAGCAGAAGGGGTATGTGGATCCGATTTACTTATGTGGACCGATCAAGATGATCCCTCTGGCGTGTGGGCTTGGTCAGAAGAGTCGAACAACTTGCCTCCTGGACATGAGGTTACCGGAGAAATTGTTGAGGTTGGCTCCAAAATAGATTCAAAAAGAATAGGGGATAGGGTAGCAATTGATATGCTCGGGTTTGGACTTAATTGCGGTAGCTGCTTTTTTTGTAGGCAAGGGCAACCTATACAATGCATGAATAAAAAACCCGATTCAGGCGGCGGATATGCTCAATATGTTAAACGTAATTCTGTCGGATGTTTCCCTATATATGACAATATGGGATGGGATGAAGGCGCGCTAGTAGAACCTTTGGCTGTATCAGTGCACGGATGTCGTCGAGGCAAGCTGGAGGGTGGCGAAACCGTTTTAGTTCTAGGAGCAGGAAACATTGGGCAAACTTCTGTAGCAGCCGCTAGAGCTATGGGCGCGGGTAAAGTAATGGTTACGGCAAGGTATTCACAGCAAGCTGAATTAGCGAAGAACCTTGGAGCTGACGTAGTGTTACCTGACGGAGGAGATGACTTAATAGAGGCAGTCGCAGATGAGACAGATGGTAGAGGCGCTGACATGACTTTAGAGTCAGTTGGCGGTAGGAGTGGGACCACTTTGTTTCAAAGCATCGAATTAACCCGAAAGCAAGGTAGGATTGTAATATTAGGTGGATTTTGGGTTCCAATACAAACTGATTGGATGGGGCCTTTACTGAAAGAGCAGTCGATCATATTTTCTAGCTGCTATTCGATACTTGAAGGCAGGCATGATTTTGAAGTTGCCATTGATATGATGGGTTCAGGCAGAGTAAATCTTAAACCTATGGTTACCCATCGATTTCCGCTATCTGATGTTCAGGATGCCGTAGATACTGCCTATGATAAGAATAGTGGTTCAATAAAGGTACAGATTCATCAAGATTAATATTAATGATGTGAAGAATCGAATAGTGGTGCACCATGGCAGATAAGATGAAAGCCGCCTTATGGAATGGTAAAGGTTTATTAGAAGTTCGCGAAGTGGATAAACCATTAATCGGGCTTAAAGATGTTTTGGTTAAGGTTAAGTCAGCAGGTATTTGTGGTTCAGATCTATTAATTTATGCTGATAAACATGAACCTGAAACCTTGCCCCAAGGTCATGAAATTGCAGGCGAAGTTGTCGACGTAGGTGTTGATGTTGACAAACAATTAATTGGCTCTAGAGTAGCAATAGAAGGAATTGGACACGGTAAAGCTTGTTTAAATTGCTATTATTGTAATGCTGGTCAATATTTTCTTTGTGAAGGCCTTGGTATTGAAAGAGGAGGTGGTTATGCAGAATATGTGGTGGTCAAAGCTCAGGGGCTTTATCCGATAGCGAATTCAATGAATTGGGATGAGGCTGGACTTGTAGAACCGTATGCGGTTGCATTGCATGCAATAAGAAGAGGTGAATTAAGGGGAGGAGAAACGGTAGCTGTGTTGGGGTCGGGAACAATAGGCCTATGCACAATCGCAGCAGCAAGAGCTATGGGGGCAGGCTATATTATTGCGACAGCAAGATATCCTCAGCAGGATAATATGGCTCGTATGATGGGCGCAGACAAGGTGGTTTCTTCTGAAGGAAATGCTTTGAATGAAGCACTGTTAGATTATTCAAAAGGTATTGGATCTGACTTAACTATTGAAACCGTAGGTGGACGGTCAGATGCAGTAATAACTCAAGCAGTAGAAGTCACACGGAAACAAGGCCGTATAGTCACAACTGGAAACTTTTATGCCCCAATCCAATTTGACTGGATGAAATCAATGCTTAAAGAACATTCGGTGATTTGGTCCGCAACATACGCTACTACTAATGGAAGGAATGAATTTCAGATTGCAATAGAACAAATGGGAAGTAGATTAGTAGACCTTAAACCTCTAGTTACTCATAGATTTCCATTATCTGAAATACAAAAAGGTTTAGACACCTCATTTGACAAGAATGGTGGTGCGATCAAAGTTCAAATACAGTCAGATTAGGACTTTTTATAAAGCTTGTTTATAATTGTCGACAGTCTGCTTTTATAGAGGTGTTTTATTTGAAAAAGCTCATTTTACTTTTTACTATATTCGCTGGAATATTGGTGGTGGCTTGTGGAGGCTCAGATTCTGATTCCACAGAATCTGCATCTATCTCCAAATCCACTGAGCCTTCATCCGTATCGAGTGGAGGGTTTGCAGAGTTAGGTCGTGATTTAAGAGCTCAGAGAATGCGGTCTGCTAGCGTGATTTTACAGGATGGTCGTGTTCTAGTAACAGGAGGTAATCAGCCAGCGTTTCAAGCTGGAGCTGTTAAAACCGCTGAGGTTTGGACAGCTGGATCTGATCAATGGGAATTTACAGACGATATGATGGTTGAACGATTTTCTCATTCGATGGTTGTTTTACGAGATGGACGTGTTCTATCTGCCGGTGGGAGAGACCTGAAAAATACTGGTACAAATAAAGCAGATATATGGGACCCGAAAACCGGTAATTGGATTTCAGCAGCCGATATGATTGAGGCTCATGAGTCTTTCCCTATGGTGCTACTTAATGATGGTCGTGTGATAGTGGCGGGTGGTTCTGCTCGGGATTATAACCCAACTAATTTGGCTGAGATATATGATCCCAATACCGATTCTTGGATGCAGATCGGTGGTATGTCGGTAGAGAGGATTTGGCATACAGGAACTTTGCTAAGTGACGGTCGTGTGTTATTTGTTGGTGGCGGTGATCCTGATGGTCCATACATTAAAAATGCTGAGATATATGACCCTGCCAAAGATATATGGTTTTCTGCGGGTGAAATGAACGTAGGTAGAAGCCAGCATACAGCTACATTACTGAAAGATGGACGTGTGCTAGTAGTTGGCGGCCGTGGTAAAAGGCAGACTTCAGAAATATATGATCCGTCTACCAACACTTGGGGTGAAATCGCAGATTTAAATGAACCTCGAGCGGAGCATATAGCGATAGTTTTGTCTGATGGAAGGGTGTCAGTTATTGCAGGAACTGGTAGCAGACCTTCTGTAGAAGTATGGGATCCTATCAATAACTCTTGGGACTCAATTGGCAAATTACAGATTGGAAGATATCGACACCTGGCTGAACTACTTAACGACAATCGAATATTGGTTTTTGGAGGTAATGGAGAAGATGGCATACTTGCTTCAACTGAAATAATAAATATTGAAGCGGGATCGGAGGTCGAACAAGTTGTGTTGACTGGTACAGCTGACCCTCAATTACCAACACCTGCAGCCATAGTAGATACACCTGTGCCTATCGCAACTCCTGTAATAGTTGGTCGAGATGTGTATGAAGATCCTTTAGAAGATCCAATAGATGCCGAGCCCGACGTTAGAGCAAATCAGGTTCCTAACGGACAGCCTGTCAGACTACCGATTGGTGGTATACTCGCCAGTCCTAGTTTGCAAACTGGCTTGGTTGCTGTCTTTCTAGAAGTCATATCAGATACTCGATGCCCATCGGGAGAAACATGTGATGAACCCGGACAAGCGACAATACTTCTAGAATTAAGACAGCAAGATGCGCCCTTCGGGACTACTGAAATGATTCTTGGAGGTGATCAGGCACTGCCTTCAGTTAAAAAGTTAGGCAAATTTTCTACAGTATTTGTAGATCTAGAATATGACTCAGATAATAACCCAATACTTACTCTAGCTATGGTTCAGTGGCGAAAAAAGTAACCATGATCAATCTTATTGATCATGGGATGGGATTGTTCCTACTGGTAAATTGTGGTGATAGTGGGCCAAAGGAAAGGTACACCTTCAATTGAGCAGCGAGAAAGATTTCGCGAAGCTCACGACCTTATATCGGATTATTTTCTTTGACGGCTATTGCAACTTATGCAGTGGCTTACTTGATTTCATATCATCAAAAGACATAGCAGCAAAGTTCGCTTTTATACCTTTACAGAGTGAATTGGCTTTAGAGATACTTATTCAGAATGGATATCATGCTGAAAAGATAAAAAACCTTGAAAATGTAGTCTACCTTCGACAACAGCAGTTGAAAACTAAATCCGACGCGATACTAGCTATATTATGGGATATAGGAGGGATATACAGGTTAAGTTATGCTTTATATTTGGTCCCAAGTTTTATAAGAAACAAGGTCTATGATTTCATTGCTAAAAGTAGGTATTCTCTGTTTGGAAAAAGGAAAACTTGTAGATTGCCTACAACGAATATATTAGGAGTGAGGACCTAGTTTTATTTATAAAAATAGAGTGATTATAGACCTGCAACCCGATTTAAAAACTTCTATCGCTGAATTCTTAACAAAGAAGAATTCCAGTTTTTGAAATATTGAAAAATAAACTATACTCTGACTTATGTTAGCTATCGCTAGAAATATACTTATTCTTTTTTCTGCAGGATTAATGCTCCTAGTAGTAGCTTGTGGAGTTAGTACAGCAGATATTGATGCTACCGTTGAAGCAAGGATAGCTAGTATCCCAACCCCTACACCTCAGATAATTATTCAAGAAGTAGAGGTAGAGGTTGTTATT
>Ga0209403_10001324_pt1 | contig 32489 bp, 26 predicted proteins | sample ArcticOcean_MG_C_8_FD_187440 | JGI IMG/M metagenome (GOLD analysis project Ga0209403, IMG submission 187440) | Marine microbial communities from western Arctic Ocean - ArcticOcean_MG_CB11_86 (SPAdes) (version 2) | ecosystem: Environmental > Aquatic > Marine > Oceanic | place: Arctic Ocean...
CGCGAAGGTAACGGTGTTATCGATGTTCTGGCAGTCAATCGCCAACCGCGAGGTAGTGTTTTCCGTAAAACTCCAGACGGGCTGTTCCTCGAAGTGCCACAGTCGCAGCGAGCGGTAGTGGTCCTGTAGCAGCTCATCGGTGCGTGTGTTGCGTGAGCCGCTGGGGTAGGCAAAGTGCGGGGGCAGACGGCCGAGATGTTCCTGAAAGGCAGCGCTGGGTCTGTCAACCTCGTCGAGCACGCCTGTGTCGCCTTCGGCCTCGTGCTTGTCCGCCATCCGGCAGTGGCTTGCGGTGTGGGCCCCGATCTCCCAACCCGCCGCGACGAGTTCGCGGATTTGGTCCCAGGTCATAAACGGTTTCTCGACGATGCCTTCGGTCTTGGTGCGGATGGCGGCGCGCTTGCCTTCGGATGTTGCGTTGGCCGAGTCGGTTATGACGAAGCAAGTGGCGGTGAAGCCGAACGAGTCGAGAACAGGCTTGGTTACCGTGAACGTGTCGAGCCAGCCGTTGTCGAAGTGCAGGACGACGGCATGTTCGGGTAAAGGCGCATCGTCGATCACCCAGTCGACGACGCTCGAAGTCGAGACGACTTCCATCTTGTTGTCGGCCAGGTACTGCATCTGCCGGCGAAATGCAGACTCTGCAATCACGCCGGTGCATTCTCCCGGTTTGTTGACGTCCAATTCGCCGGCGCCATCGGGATAGACATGATGATAGACCAGGATTGGAATGCGTTGGTTCACTCTACGCACCACTCAGGACGTCTTTCATGCCGGGCAGCATGCACTTGATGTCACCATGCCCGTCGGCCTGGAGGAAGGAGGCGGATTCATAGAGGGCCAAACCATTAATGCCGCGGGCAGTGACTCCCCGAATCACTTCGCGCAGTTGGTCGGCCCAGGAATTCGAGGCGCTGAAAACGCAATTGAGATATGGGCACAGAATGGTTTCGACACCGCAGGCATCGGCATGTGCGATAGCCTCGTCTAAATAGCCGGGGGATTGGTCCATGTTTTTCAGGGTGATGGTGTCGACGATGCCCTCCTCGATCCATCGGCGCCAATCCCATTTGATGTTCAGCATCGGGCGGCAGCCGGGTGCTGCGAACATTGGGATGCTGACGTGATGCTGGAATTTTCCGCCAGCGTCGTGTACGCGGCCGGCGGCGTGCCGAAGAAAGTCAGTATACATGTCGCCGAGCATGCCGGTGTGTTGTTCGCGGCACGCGGCATCCGGCCGCAGCGGGTGTCCGAAACGGGTTTCGAACTCGCGCCGCTCATGCGGGCCGAATCCGTAGTTGGCCCAATCGAGGACTCTGCCGTGATTGATAATGCGCAGGTCGATACCGTCGACGCCGGCGTCGAGCGCTTCGGTAATCCAGTCATCCCAGAACTGAATGGTGGCGGGATGTGCCGGACTGGGCGCGCCGCTGCTGATATACTCGGGCCGGCCGCGCATGAACGCCAGGCCCAGGTCGAGACCGTCGAGCGCCTGGTACGTGTCGATCCAGTCGCGGTCGTTGGTTGAACCGCTCGGTTGGCGAATCGTTGTGGTTCCGTTGAAGATGAAACTACCCTGACCCTGCCACTGTTCGGGACCTACCGTCGGGCGCTCCGGTATATTGCGCGACGTATGGATTACCCGCCCGTCCGCATCCCGGGCCTCGCAGAGGCGGTGCATCAGGTTGCGAAAGGTGCATTCGCGCTTGCAACTGACCGTGACCGCGAAATACCTGGTGCGAATGTCCAGACCGTTGATGGTGATGGTGCTGACTGACCGCGGTTCGGTCTGGCCACCCTCCCAATGCCGGGCGAACTGGCGCGATTCAGTGCCGAGCGAGATTTGCGGCGGCGGGGTCACGGGACGGTATGACTCATTGTCATCGCTGACCCAGACCGTGATGTCCTCGGGACGGATGGCATGATCTGCAGCATTATCTTTGAAGAAAGAGATGGAGGTCACAGGCCGACCGCCGGGATCCTCGTTGATCTCCGCATCCGGATGCCAGTGAACCAGTGCCGTGTCGCGGTTGGTCTGGCGGAAGTGATCGAAGGTGTATGGGCTCGGATCGCCATACGGCGGATCCCACCCGAGGTCGACCGACTTGTGGACGGCATAGACTTCCATGCCCCGTCGGTGCCCCGCCTCGACCGCCTTAGGCAGAAACGGGTAGCAGTTGCGCACTGTGGCCGGCACGACGCGCATGCCGTCCGGCCGGATCTCGGCGGCGAAATCGCAGAGGTCCAGATTCCGGTCGAGCTCCGGATCGGCGTCGGGCCCAACCGCCTCCATCCTGATGCGTCGATTGTTGAACCAGTATACGCGGCTGATGCCGAGGTCGCCGAGCTGCCCGATCAGTAGATCGATCATTTCGGCGGTAAACGGCTGGTAGATCATGTCGTCGACGAAATCGACAACGGCAGCCAGAATTGGCTGCGGGCCGGTTTTCTTTGGAACACGCGCGGGCTGGGGGGCGCTGGTTTCGATGCTCACATTCGAGATGGCCGCACCCGCGAATGTGTCGACCGAAATCTTCCGATACGGCCGGGGAACGCTGCGGTCGACACGAAAGTATTCACGGCCATCCACGGAAATGACGATGGCATTCGCATCGCCGTTGATATTTATCCTGTGCGTTGTGTCGGGGCCGATCTCGCCCCACGGCTCATCGTCATACTCATGTGCTTTCACGGCATTGAGTATATCGAGGAGGACGGGTTTCATGGCGTAGTAGGGCCCCCACTCGATACCCCATTCGTCAAGCGAGACCGATGCCGGCTCGGCCCGTTGCAGGGACATGTCGAGCTGCAGCTCGACGGTCTCGACGCCGCCGTCGGGAAAGGAAAACGTAATGCCGCCCAGGTGGGACAATACGTCGACTTCACCCATACCCCCACCGCTGATCATCATCGATCCCGTCGGATCCGGGCCCGACGGCAGCACGTGTGTCAACCGTCCATCCTCGACGGCCCAGTTGCCGAAGGCAACTTTCCACTCTCGACCGAGATTCTCCGGGATGAAAGGAGCAAAGCTGTGTGTTTGGGAATCGCTCACGATGAATCCTGCATTGGGGTCGTGGTTTCAGAGCTTCTCCAAGTATATTGTCATGGCCGGAACAAGCAAGGCGGGAACCAGTTGAATGCGGGCTGGCGACAGCCGGGGGGAAGGACTAAGGGATGACAGAGTACTGGTGGTCAGCCTAATGGAATTAGACATCGGGGACACCGTTTTCGTCAGTGTCGATATCCAACCGCGGGCTCGAATGCCGTGGACAGAGCAGAACCTTCTGGATGACTACCGTGAAGAGCAGTTTACGTTGGTCGAACTGAACCAGGCGGTCGACCATTTTTTTGACGTCATGCTGCCGGCAGCCGAAGCGGTCAGCAAATTGGCTCGACAACGAGGGATTCCGCGCGTGTTCGTACACTGGTCACGCAAAGCGATCGGCGACTTCTCGATTGTCGGCGATGAACCCCGACCGCACGACCGTTTTGATGTACAGCCGGATGACTGCGTTATAGCCAAGACGGAAATGGATGCTTTCCCGTCCTCGAACATTGCCGACATTCTATCCGGCTTGGGACGCCGCACTTTGCTGATGGTCGGCGGACACACCCGCGGCTGCCTGGGGCAGACGGCGAAGTCCGCAATTACCCTCGGCTACCGTTGCGTGCTGGTGCGGGAGGCTTCGTTTGACTGCTCCCACTTGCGCTGGCCAAAAGGGATCGACGAGGTGGCATACGACCACGTGGTGTCACTCGCCGAGTTGTTGCGATACTGAAGTCGGACGATGCTCCACGCTTGTCATTTGCGATCGACCGCCCAGCGACCACGCCCAGAATCTTGAGCCTTCGCCATAGTCGCTGTATGGCGTTATGTCGGATGTCCCCGATCGACATGTCCGATGTCAAAAAGCTGGCGCTGCTGATAACAGGTCCCTTTGCAGGCCGGATGTCGCCATTCCTTCATTGCGCCAGTCGACAATGGCGGGATATCAAACTGTTTCAAATTCGACTTGCAGACCGAGTAGCTCGCGTGTGACTTTGCTATCTGCAGCGCTGGGCGGGGCATCCCTTCCATATCCACGAACAAATCGCAAACTAATCTCCGTGTAGCCCCTATGTTACCGTATGGATGCTGAAAGATCCTCAAAAGAGATTCCAATCCGAAAGCATCGAGACCGATGGTTGTTCAGGTTGATCGCATTGACCGTGATCCCTGCGTTTCTGCTGATATTGCTGGAGTTTGGCCTGAGGTTCGCAGGCGTTGGTCACCCGACGGCCTTCGCAGTCAAGAGCCAACTGAATGGGCAGCCTGTATATGTTGCTAACGACCAGTTTGGACGGCGTTTTTTCCCCGAAGCGCTGATCCGTACACCCGTGCCGTTTGCCGTATCGACACCCAAGCCTGAGGGGACATTTCGAATCGTTGTTTTAGGGGGTTCCGCAGCTCAGGGCATACCGGATTTTACGTTCGGATTTGGTCGCTACCTCGAGGTCTTGCTGCGGTCGCGATTTCCGGATATCGAATTTGAAATCATCAATGCCGGCATGGCGGCAATCAATTCTCATGTCGTGCGTGAAATCGCCAAAGACTGCGTCGCACTCGATCCAGATCTCTTTGTCGTCTACATGGGCAACAACGAAGTTGTCGGACCGTTCGGCGCCGGAACGGTTTTTACGTCGAGTTCGCGTGACCTTTGGTTGATCCGGGCCGGTCTTCTGGCCAAGACAACGCGGATTGGCCAAGTGCTGGACGCTTTCTTGAATATCTCCTCGAGCGACAACGCCCCTGGGCATTGGCAGGGCATGTCGATGTTTCTGGAACAGCAGGTACGTGAAGGTGCGCCGGCACTCGAAACGGTCTATGAACATTTCCGGCGTAATCTGTCTGGTATCGCAGCGACTGCTCGCAGCAATGGAATCGCCTGTCTGGTCTGCACCGTCGGAACGAATCTACAGGACAGCCCACCGTTTGCTTCTATGCACCGCCCGGATATCACGGAGCCGGAGAAGGCGCAGTGGGATCATCTTTTTAAACTGGGGATGGCCGATGAAGAACGTGGCGACTTTGAAGCTGCTGCGGCACGATATCGGGAAGCGGCAGCTATAGATGCGCAATATGCAGACCTGCGGTTTCGTCTTGGCCATTGCGCAGCTGCATTGGAGAGTTGCGAAACCGCGAAGGATCACTTTACCGCTGCCCGTGACCTCGATACGTTGCGGTTTCGCGCCGACACGCGAATCAACGAGATCATTCGCAGCATACCTGACGTTGGACGCGACGGGTTGTACCTCGTGGATGTTGAGCGGGCCTTCGCAGCAGAGAGCGCCGATGGTATGCCGGGAGACGAGTATTTTTACGAACATGTCCATCCGAACTTCGCCGGCAATTACTTTTTGGCCAGATCCATTTTGTCAGAGGTTCATGCAGTTTTGGCAGGTCTCGGACATGACGTGGGGGTGGCATCGTCACCTCTGCAACAGGCGGACTGCGACCAGCGCCTGGCGGTGACCCGGTGGGAACGCTTTCGGACGGCAAATGCGATTCACCGCGGATTCTTGAGGAAATCGCCGTTCACCAACCAGTCGGGCCACACCGGGCGTTTGCGCAGTTTTGTTGCGAAAATGGACAAGCTCAGACTGCCGGACAGCGCCGACGTGCTGCAATTACTCGATGCCGAGTACCGTGCCGCCAGGGCTGAGAATCCGGAAGACGTGTGGCTGCGGTACAATCATGCCAGATTCCTTGCGGAAATCTCCAACGCCTATGACCAGGCGGAGCAGGAGCTGGAACTGGTCCTGAAAGCGCTCCCGAACTTCTCCAGCGCACAGAGTAACATGGCGTCTGTCCAACTTGACCTCGGGAATCATCGCAAAGCGGAAGCCCTGTGTCGTTCCGTTCTCGAGCGGCAGCCGCAGGACGTCAACACGCGGGCGACACTGGCAAACGCGCTGGTCGCACAGCAGCGGTTCGCAGAAGCCATTGAGCAATACGCTGAAGTCCTGAAATCCGATCCCGATGACCCAACCATACACAATTACCTTGGCGGGGCGTTGATCGCGACGGGCCGGCCAACCGAGGCGCTGGCTCATCTTCGTGATGCTGTGCGGCTCGATCCGGACTACTTTGAAGCCTCTTACAATCTGGGGTTGCTGCTTGGCGGGCAACGGCAGTTTGATGATGCGATACCCTGTTTTCGCCGAGCCGTCGAACTCAGGCCAAACTCGGTGGCGGCATTGTTCAGCCTGGCGCAGACATTACTGCTGCAGGGGAACGTCGAGGAGGCCGTTGTCCATTTCGAAGCCGCGGTAAAAACGGACCCAAATGATCCAGTTGCCAGGGGTGGTTTGGACGCGGCCCTTGAAATAATCGAGCGGGCAAGCGTCGGGCCGGAATGATTCAGCCGGCATATAGGGCGGCCTGATCAGGCACGGGGTGAATAGGGTGATGTCTAATTTTCATTCGCCAGACAGTCGTGTAGTTCGCTTGTCCATTAGGTGCTTTTCTTTTTCTGTGCTTTTAGCCCGACTGTGAGAAGCAAGAGATTGGCGGACAGGTGGTTTTTGTAGGGACTGCAACTATTCTTTCCGTATCGCGTTCAGTTCGCTCGGGCGTTTCTATTCATTTTTAACTATGGGTCACTCAAAATGCCGCCTCAAACTGCTACCCGCCTCGCCATTGTCCGGTGTGACACCCATGCCTATTGGTACGGTGTGTTCATGGAAGAATGCAATATCCCTTTACTGGGTACGCAGACCGATGACTCGCCGACCCGTTGCGGGGCGCACAACCACTTCAAGAAATCCAATGAATACGGTCAGCTGAAGATCGAGCGGGTGCCAGGCTTTACGATCGCCAAGATCTTCGATCGCCTTTTTGAAAAAGGTACGGATGACGCCGGCAACCCGATCCTGCAGTACGGCACCTATCCCGGTCGGGCCAATGAATTTTCCGAGGTTTTCCTGAACCGTCCCCAGGTCTGCGAAACGCTGGAGGAACTGACAGTCGATATCGACGCTGCCTATCTTGCCGACTCCAGCAGCCCGGGCGAGGGCAGCGATCATTTGGAGCTGGCCCGGCCGTTTCTCGAGAAAGGCATCCCGACCTTCGTCGACAAGCCGTTTGCCACAACTCTCGATGATGCCCGCGAGATCGTGCGCCTGGCAAAGGCCAACGGTACTGCGGTCATGAGTGCATCAATCCTGTCGCATTGCGACGAGAGCCGGCATTTTAAGAACCGATTTGCCGAGATCGGTGACGCCGGCGTGCTTTTCGTCAAGGGCGCCAGCGGCGCCATCAGCGCCGTGATCCATACAATTTGCGCCGCACAAGGTGTCTTCGGCTGCGACGTCGAAGCTGTCGAAAGCATGGGCGAAACCCCGCTCGACTGCATGCACCTGTACTATCCAGACAACCGTAAAGCCCTGCTATACAACCCGGGTAACGATTACTTCGAATGGTCCTGTTCCTTCCATATGAGCGCCTACAGCAACCGGGGCGCAATCCATTGCGAGCCGATCGGTGACCCCGAGTTTCATACCGGGACACGACGTATCGTCGAGATGTTCCGGAAGATGGTTGACACCGGTGAACCGCCGGTGCCCTATACCGAGATGCTCGAGCCGATCGCCATTATCGAGGCAGCCCGTCTGTCCCACAGGGAAGGCCGGCGCGTGGCGATCAGTGAAGTCTGGGACAGGACAGACTGACAAAGGCCGTCACCCATGTATCCTCACGCATCGTCCTCCCGCATTAATCTTCCCACCTCAACCCTCTCTCGGGGGCATCAAGTAGAATTTAGGCAGGAGAACGATGTGCAGGCATGGCATTTGCCGGTGGAGCTATTACCATAATGTCTGCGTCTTTAACATGACGGTATAGAGGACAATTATTGTGAGAGCAATCATCATCGGAGCCGGCCGCGGCAGCAGGTTGATGCCGTCTACGGCAAACGCCCCGAAGTGCTTCGCCGAAGTACGGGGAAGCCGCATTCTGGACCACACGCTGGATGCTTTCGCCGACAACGGCATCGACGATATCTGCTTCATAGGAGGCTATCAGATCGATTGCGTGCGAGAGGCCTACCCGCAGTTTACGTTTCGGCACAATGACGACTGGGAGAACAACAACATCCTGGCGTCCCTGATGTATGCCGAAGACCTCATGGACGAACCGTTTATCTGTACATACTCGGACGTACTGTTCACCGCTGATGTCATCAACAAATTGCTGCCGGTTACCGACGACATTGCTGTGGTGGTAGATACTGCCTGGCTCGACCGCTATGTACACCGGACTGAGCATCCGCCAGATGATGCGGAAAAGGTCATTGTCGAGAACGGCGCTGTAATGCGTGTTCACCGCGGTATCGAACCGGAGGCCGCGCATGGCGAGTACATTGGTGTGGCGAAGTTTTCGGCCGCCGGGGCTGCCGAGCTGCGCAGACACTATCAACGGTGCAAGGATGCCCATGCCGGTCGCGCGTTTCGTGAGGCGGCAGTTTTTGAGAAGGCCTATCTCGTCCATCTTTTCCAGGATATGATCGAGGCTGGCGTTCATTTCGCGCATGTCGATACACCGGGAGGATACATGGAAATCGACACGCAACAGGATCTTGATCTCGCACAGGAATACTGGGTATGAGTGACGTGCTTTTTCCCGCATCGGTCATCGGTTCGATGCCGCGCTCGGCATTCGTACGCGACCTGATCGCCGATGAACCGGTCGACCCCGACGCCATGGACGCCGCCGTCGCCTATATCGTGCGACTGCAGGAACGTGCCGGTCTCGACGTGGTCAATGACGGCGAATGGCGGCGCAAGTCCTACATTGGCGTGATCGCCGAACTGGCGCATGGCTTCGAACTGAGCACCAATCCCGCCGACGGCCGGCCATGGACAATTGTCACCGACCGGTTGGCGCCGAAGCATGCCGGGTTCATCGCTGCCGAGGTCGAGTTTGTGAAGCAGCTCACGGACCGCGAAATTAAAGCGACCATACCCGCACCGGCCTTGCTGGGTGAACGCATGTGGGATGCCGATGAGTCCGCCAAAGCGTATCCGACGTGCGAGGCATTCGTCGAGGATTGTGTGCCGATCCTGCGTAACGAGATTGAACAGATCCGAGATGCCGGTGCCAGTATCGTGCAGATCGACGACCCGCACCTTTGCCTTTTTGTGGACCCTGAAGTCCGGGCCGGCTACGACGACGCCGAACGCGCTGCCGCCTTCTCCGTGGATATGGTGAATCAACTTGTCGATGGCATCGCCGGGATCAGGACTGCGGTGCATCTGTGTCGCCGCGCCGGTGCCAGGGTCCGTGGCGAAGCTGCTTTCGAGGGCGGCTACGAAGCGATCATCGGGCAGCTCAATCGCCTGCAGGTCGATCACCTGACGATGGAGTTCACCGTGCCGGAAGCCGGCGACATGGAAGTGTTCAAGATGTTGCGCGAAGATTTCGAGATCGGTCTGGGTTGTGTCAGTGTTGCGCCTGGACAGATCGACTCATCGGAGACGATTGTCGAGCGGGTCGAGCGAGCCATGCAGTATCTGGCGCCCGAGCGTATCACGCTCAATCCCGACTGTGGCTTCGCTCCCGGTTCTGGGGCTGTCGTCCCGATCGACGAAGTCTACGCGAAGATCAACAACCAAGTCGCTGCAGCGGAGATTCTACGGCAGAAATATTCATGACCGAAAGGGAACAACTATACGGGCTGCTCGGCGATCTGCCTGACCGCGATCGCGAGATCTCAGTTTCCACCGTGGCGACGGAATCGCGCCCGGGCTATCTCCTTGAGAGGCTCATTCTCGACCTAAACGGTGTCGAGGAGGTGCCAGCCTGCTTCGTGCGACCGCATACACCGTCCGGACCGTTGCCGACGGTCCTGTACAACCATGCCCACGGCGGTGACTATGTACTCGGCAAGGACGAGCTGCTGGATGGGCGGGACGCGCTCTGTGATCCGCCATACGCCGAGGCGTTGACTGCCGCAGGGTATTCAGCACTGTGCTTCGACACCTGGGCCTTCGGCGAGCGGCGTGGCAGGACGGAAGCGGAAATCTTCAAGCACATGCTTTGGAACGGTCAGGTGATGTGGGGCATGATGATGTACGACAGCTTGCGGGCGGTCGACTATCTGGTCTCCCGTCCGGACGTCGATGCCGAGCGGATCGCAACGCTGGGAATTTCCATGGGCAGCACGATGGGCTGGTGGCTGGCGGCGCTGGACACCAGAATCAAGGTATGCGTCGATATCTGCTGCCTGACGGATTTCGATGCTTTGATTGACGCCCAGGGGCTCGACGGGCATGGCATCTATTACTACGTCCCCAGCCTGCTGAAGCACTTTTCCGCCGGTCAGATCAACGCGCTCATCGCACCGCGTCCGCACCTGGCGCTCGCCGGAAACTTTGATCGGCTCACGCCGCCGGCGGGCCTCGATCGTATCGATGCGGAGCTGCAGCAAGCATACGCCCAGGCCGGTGCGCCCGAGGCGTGGAAGTTGCTGCGCTACGAGATCGGACATTTCGAATCTGCCGCCATGCGCGTTGAAGTGATGGGGTATCTAGAAAGTTGGCTATAACTCGATGACAGAACTTCACATTTCGCCTGTTGCCGGTCGTGCTCAGGTGAATATCACCCATCCGGACACGATTGGCGAACCAGACGTAGGCATGGGCAGCCCGATCTTTCGTGTCCCGGAATTTGTGCGACACGGGTCGAAGGGGCGGCCGCCCGGCTACACTGCATGGGAAATCGTACGGGAGAACTGCGAACTGCGTTTTCACTGGGATGCGCCAATTGAACTGAAGCGGGAATACGCAACAGACTTCAACGGACACCTGGTTGTCGAAGGCGATGAAGTCGCGTTTGAGGTTACCTACAAAAACATCGGTGCGGAGCCCGCTGATGACGGCGTTTTTTTGTTCTGTCTGCAGGCCGGCACGTCCTGTGAGTTCCACGATTTCGAAGGCTGCAACACTTTTATCTGGCCAGACGATCGATTCGTCAGCATCAATGAATTTGTCAATGGCGAGTTTCCCGACAATCGGATGACCGGTGCCAGGGATTGCGCCCGGAGCGTGATGGCGAAACGATCCACGACCGGCTTTATGCTGGCGATTGCCCTGGACCGTTGCGACAGTGTGACCGGCAACTTCAATACGTGGCCTTCGTGCATTCACGCCAACCCCGCGTGGGATACGCTCGAACCCGGCGAGGAAGCCACGGTGCGCGGCAAGATATACTTTTTTCCGGGGACGCTCGAGGATGTGACCGAACGCTATGTTCGCGACTTTGAGGCCGCTCAATGAGCCTGGGACTCGCAGTGATCGGCTTGGGGGCCAGAGGGTATAAGACGGTTCGTGATGCCGTCGATATCCCCGAGGTTGACTTGACCATCGGGTGCGAACCGATGCCCGATCGCGCCCAACGCGCACGTGATAATTTCGGCATAGACGTCGAATCCGACTGGTCCTCCGTTGTCGATCGAAGCGATATTCATCTGATCTATGTGGCAACGCCGAACGATCGGCATGATGAGGTTGCCTGCGCCGCCATGAACGCCGGCAAAGCGGTACTGCTCCAAAAGCCGATGGCACACAGCATCGACGCGTGCCGCCGCATCATGCGCGTTCAGGAGGCAACAGGCGCTTTCCTGCAGATCGGCTTCGAATGCCGATACAGCCTCCTCTACAGCAAGGCGAAGGAACTTGTCGACAGTGGACAGGTCGGGGGGATTCGCAATTTTCAAATGAACTATTTCTCCAGCCTTTGGCCCGTGTGGCTGGAACATCCCGAAGGATGGAAATGGCTGGCCGAGAGATCCGGGGGCTTGATTGCCGAGAAGCTGTCGCACTACATCGACCTGTTCCAATGGTACACCGGATCGCTGATCAACGAAGTCGATGTCTTTGCGGCCGACCCGGTACTGTCCTACTTCAAGACCACTGACACGGTGCATGTCGGGATGCGCACGGAGAACGGCGCGACCGGTGTCATTACTTTTTCGTTCTGCCGCGCCAGTACGGCAGCAGAAGACCAGAGTGAAGGTATAGACGGCGCTGGCACCGGGTACTATTTCGACCACACATTGATCGGCGAGAAGGGCAGCCTGCATCTCCACGACTCCCGTATTCTCGATCTGTTTCTTTACGATTGCGATGGCGAAACCCGTCCCTATCTCAAGACGCGCCATGAATTTGACGAGGATCGCCTGAAGCTGGTCCACAACACCCATGACGAGCTGGCCGATGTTGTTCGGCGAGTAATCGCCGGCGAACCGCCAAGTCTGGCACCCGCTGTGGCGTTTCAGGTGTTTGAGGTATGCTTTGCCGCGGAAGAATCGCAACGGCGTCGCGGCTCTGTGCGTCTTGACGAGTGGAGAGCGGCCAAGCCGAAACCGGATCAGTCAAGCTGATCGTCAACCAACAACTTCTTTACCTTTAATCATCGGAGCGTTGATGCCTTCCAAATCCTTGTATATCCAGATAAGTCCGGATGCCCATGACCTAGAGAGCCGTGCTGCGACTGAGTTGCGGCAGTACGTTCGTCAGTTGTTCGGCTTCACCCCGAGCCTTTCAAAATCGCGGCGGAGAGCCGGCTGGACGATCGTGCTCGGGACTGGGGAGTCTTCTCCCGGCCCCGGCAGGAAAACCCGATTAGGCAAGGAAGACTACGCCATCCGCTGCGATGACGGTACATCGCTCGAGATCTGCGGTGGTTCGCCGATCGCGGTGCTGTGGGCGGCCTACGAGTTGATCGAGCAGTGGGGGGTGACTTTCCTGGTCCAGGGCGACGTTATACCGGAGCCCGGGACGCTGGGGCCGTTTCATCTGCCGCAGCTCAACGTTGTCCGGCGCCCTGTCTTCGAGCAGCGCACGTTTCGCATTCTCAACGATATGCTCAATAGCGGTATTCTCTGGTCCCTGAATGACCATGAGAGGCTGTTCGATCAACTGGTCAAGTTGCGCTTCAATACCGTAGTCGCGGCGACCTATCCGCATCAGCCATGGTGTCACTGGTCGTTTCGAGGTGTGGAGCGTACCCATGTCGACCTGGTTTATGGCTTCAGGCACGTGATCCATAAGCGCAGTATTGGGCGCGATGTCATCGGGCGGCTTGGGCACTATACGAATCCTGATTTTCAGGGGGCCGAGACCTATTCGGAGCGGCTTGCTGCCGGTCAACGGCTGATGCACGGCATCATCGCCGCGGCACACCAGCGTGGGTTGAAGTTTATCATAGCGCATAGCTTCAACTACTTCCCGGACGAGTTCCATCCGCACCTGGCTCGCTGGAGCAAGAAGCATCGTATTCCGAAATCGATCATGGCGGCCGAAAGGTACTCAACCCTTGGCTTGCATGCCGACACTGGCAACGCCGAGTTCGGCCACCTGATGACGCCGCTGAATCCGGTCTACGTCGAGATGGTCGAATCCTGGCTCACCGCGGTGCTCGAGACGTATCCGGAGATTGACAGCGTCTTGTTGACTCCGGCGGAGTTTCCTCCGAATGCCGGCGGCATCGAGATTTGTTGGAAGCAACTGTCGAGCCGCCACAAGCTGGCACCTGAATTTTCGCTTGAGAAGATTAGTGCTGCCGCTACCGGGCATAAAGTTGGCGGGCAGCCGGGACGCTCGGTGCGCGAGGCACTCGGTGCGGTGGCCACCATCCGGCTGCTCGACCTGGTGCTCAATGAGCACCAGGTCGTGCAGCGCATAAATCCTGATATGAAGGTCTACTCGTCACTGATGAGCGATGCCTTGCTGAAGGTGATTCCGCACATTTTCGATCCGACGCGTTTCGAATTTGTTCGCGTGGGCGATTACACGACGTCGAGTGTCGCTTCGAGCATGGACCGCCTTGCTTGCGCCAAAGACAGTGCGATGAGCTTCCATGTCACCACCACGATCAATGATGACAACGTCGGCTTTCTGCCGCAGTTCAATTTTTCGGCACTGCATAAGACGATGCGGGCGATGCGTAGCCACGGAGCCAAAGGATACTTTTTTCGTCAGTTCGATATCAGTGAGTATGAACCCATGATGCGTTACGTCGTGGATGCCGCCTGGGACAGTCGACTGACACCTCGAAAATCGTCCGAGCGCCTCATCGAAAAAATCTGTGGACTCGCGTCTGTCGGCCCGATGATGAAGGCTTTTCGTGCGCTGGAGAAAGTTGCACCGCAATTCGATTTGGTGATCGGCACCGGATTCATGATGCCGCGCATGACCCTAAAATTCTGGGAGGACTGGCCGTATGTCGTTGACTATTTTCCGATCTGGGAGAAGTCGGTCGTCAGTTTAGGTAAAATCGAGCCGGACATCGAGGCCGCGTTGCACCTCAGCGCGCCGCGTGGCAAGCAATTTGTCGAGGACTTGTTGGCGTTTGTACGTTTCGGAAAGTTATTTATGCAGACCGCAGTTCTGATTTGCCAGGCACGCCTGCGCTACGATGCCGCAGAGAAATTGAAGACGTTGGCCACCCGTGGCGGAAAATTCGATGTTGCCATACACTGTGATGAAATGCGACAGGCCGCCTGTTTGTTGGCAGAGGCCGTGGACCGGCTCGAGACTGCAACTGCAATCTGGGCCGGGAGCGTTCGTGACCAGACGGATATGGGCTCTCTCGTCGGTCTGAATGCCTACGGCCTTGACTGGCTGCGCGGCAAGGCGGACGAGATCCGCATTAATAGTGAACACTGGGGATTTGAGATTTAGGTCGTTGGACGGTCGTCCAGCCTTTCTGCAAGAATGAAAATTACGCTCCACATAAAACCGTTGGGATGCAAATGATTCCTTACAGCTACATTCTGATTGACTTTTCAGACATTGAACAGGATCCCCAGGCGGGCTTTGCCTTTCTGAAGAGTTGCGGCTACGCCGGCGTCGAACTGAATCTGACGGCCGATGTGCTCGGGCGTCTCGACGAGCTGGAAGCAGCGGCCCAAGCCAACGATTTGGTTGTACCGTCGATGTTGACAGGCACAGCCTATGAACAAGGGATGTGCCTGAGTTCGCCGGACCCGGACTGCCGACAGGGCGCAGTGGATCGACTCAAAAGTTATTTGCCGATTGCCGACCGGTTCAATGCCATCCTGGTTGTCGGGCTGATGCAGGGCCTGCGGAGCGACGAAGCCGATCCGGTTGTAGCCAACGAGCGTATTGCCGCAGGACTTCGGGAGGTTGGTCTGGCTGCCGAGCAGAAGGGCGTAGAGATCGTCATTGAACCGGTTAACCATTTGCAGGTTGGTTTCAATAATTCGTTGGCCGAGGTGCGGCAGTTGATCGCGGCGATTGGTGTGCCGGCGTTCAAGCCGATGCTCGATACCATCCACATGAACATTGAAGAGGCGTCGATGACGGAGCCGATCTACAGCTGTGGGGAAGCGCTGCGCCATGTCCATATCTGCGAGAGCAACGGCGGCGTTTTCGGTAGTGGTAATGTTGACTTCAAATCTCTCTTGCACGCACTGGAGTCAATCGGGTACGAGGGCTTTGGATCTCTCAAGATCTATCGCAACGCCGGCTTCGAAGAAGGTGCCCGGTCAAGTATTGAGTATCTTCGCAGTCAATCCTGACGGTTATTCGTTTTGCGGCACAGCGCATTGCTCGATAAGCTCTCGAGCCTGACCATGGAGCAAGAGTGCCATTAGCTTATCCCGCAATCTCATACGAGCTTGTGGTGTAGGTCAGCGTGGCATTAGCCTCGAGCGTGACGACTTCGGTGGCCGGCGTCAGCACCGCCACCGCCGTAGTCAGGGCGTCGATGTCACACGGCTGGCCGACATCCTCACCATAGTGGCAGGGAATCAGGATTTCCGGACGGATGAATCCCGCAGCCCGTGCCGCTTCGCGCAGCCCCATGGTGTGCACGCCGCCAGTCGGGAGAATCGCTATCTGCGGACCGTACATCTGGCTGATAAGTTGCATATCACTGAAAACGCCGGTGTCCGATGAATAGTACACGGTGATGCCATTATCGAATGCCAGGATCATGCCCGAAACACCGCCGTCGGGGTGGAAGACTATTCCGTCCGGGAGCGTTGAAGTCTCCGGCATGCTCATTGATGTCGAATGATGTGTTTGCGTTGCGGTGATTGCAACGTCCTTGACCCTCCGCGTGCCGCCGACACCGATCGGCATCGATGCGTTGGCGGCCATCGTCAGCCCGTTGGCTTCCGCAAGCAATTGCAGTTCGTAGCTGCCTAGAAACATCGCGCCCGTTGCCTTGCAGATAGCGATAGAATCGCCGAGGTGGTCCATGTGGCCGTGCGTGACAACGACGGCATCCGCCCGGTCGATATCCGCTAACGCCATATCTGCACTTGGATTGCCCTCGATCCACGGATCGAGGTAGATGACCGTGCCGGCTTCCGATTCAAAACGAAATGAAGCATGACCGATGTAGGTGATTTTCAGTGAAGCCATGTGAGGTCATCCTTTTATATTCGTTAGTGAGCTTTCGATTACATGGAGCCGGCTTTCAGCATCTCTTCAAACTTCTCAGCCTGCGCCTCGATGTCGCAATCTACCTGCTTCGACCATGCGTTGAGCAGTTTCGTGTAGATCGGTCCGACCCGGCCGTCACCTACCGGCTGGAAGTTGAAACGCGTCACTGGCAGCATGCAGATGGTCGTACTGGTGATCCATGCCTCATCTGCCTCGCGCACGTCGTACGGTTCGATGTCGGCTTCTTCCACTGCGATACCGAGCTTGTCGCACAGCTCCATACAGTTCATACGCGAGACGCCGCGCAGGATATTGTGTCCTTTCGGTGTCAACACGCGCCCGTTCCGCACAATAAAGAAGTTGTTGCCTGTGCCTTCGGCGATAAATCCGTGCTCGTCGGTAAGCAGCGCCATGGCGCCATCTTCCAACTGATTGGCCTGCAGTTCCGCCAGCTTGTAGTAAATGCGGCTGCGATTCTTGGCTTTCGGGTCGATGTACCGGGACGGCACGGTTTGCTGCGCGGTGATGACAGAATGACAGCCTTTTCTATATTGCGGCGCGGTGCTGCCGAGATGCTTGACCAGTGGAAAAACGTTGATCGTCACGATCGGTGCGAGGCCTTCCCGGATAACGTTCTCGTAGATGCCGAGGCCGCCGCGTGTAACGTTGTGCATGATCTGGCAATCAACGCCCTCGAGCGTCGCCAGGTTTTTCTCGAGCGTCTCTATCGTCGCTGCTTCCATCTCATCTATGGTCAGGCCGCAATCGATTCTGGCGTATTTGAGCGAGGCATAGAGTCGATCTATATGGTCGCCCAGACGAAAGGGTTTGTGGTTAAACGTGCGGGTCATCTCGAAGAGCATATCACCGAACATCAAAGCGCAATCGAAGATGGAAATTCGGGCTTCCGTCTCGGGAACGAAATTGCCGTTGAAATAAACGAGCCGATCTGACATGGATGAGTCCTCGATTGTGGCGGTGTTGTACTTAGTCTATTCGTCGTCTGCTCGCCAAAAAGGCGGTACAGGAAACATCGGCGAAACGTCCCATCGACATGGTGGCTCAGTTCGCACGTGCGTTGATATCGTTAACCACTGGTCGGAGGCTCCCTGGACGTTGAAGAAACTTCGTAAGTGTGGTTGATGACGGTGGAATTGAGCGAACAAGATACTGCAGGGTATCGATGTCTGCCACCATATCCCTGCACCGTTGATAGAGAGATCGCCGGTGTGGATGATTTTTACGCGATTCGGGCTAATTTCCTGTAATTCCCAATGGCCTGGTGCCATCTGCAAGCGAAGCTCAGATAATGACAGAAAGCCGTAAATTTAGTGAGGCGCACAACGCCTTGATCGAACAGGCCAACCGGCTCCTTCCGGGCGGCAGTATCGGCAACGTCTACGACGATACGATTCTCCAGCGCGGTGCCGGTAGCCGCGTGTGGGATGTCAGTGGCAACGAGTACATCGACTACCTGCTGGGGTCGGGACCGATGCTCTGCGGGCACGCGCATCCGCGAGTGATCGATGCGGTGCGCGAACAGGCAGGGCAGGGCACCACCTTTTTCGCTACCCACGAACTGGCCATTGCCCTGGCACAGGAAATCGTCGATGCCGTACCGTGCGCCGAGCAGGTACGCTTCACCAGCACGGGGACGGAGGCCACGCTGTTCGCTATGCGAACCGCGCGAGCAGCGCGTGGCCGCGACCGGATACTGAAGTTTGAAGGCGGTTTTCACGGCATGAACGACTATGCACTGATGAGCACCTTCGCCAGCGGCACGGCCGAGTTGCCTGCAGCCGAGCCGGACTCCGCCGGGTTGCCTGGCTGCATCGCCGACCAGGTGCTGGTCGCACCATTCAATGACATCGAGGGGATGACGGCAATCATCGAGCGCCACCACGACGAGCTCGGTGGTGTTATCGTCGAACCGATACAGCGAGTAGTCAAGCCAGAGCCCGGTTTTCTCGAAGCATTGCGCCAGGTAACGGCAAGGTTCAGTGTGCCGCTGATCTTCGACGAGATCGTCACCGGTTTCCGCCTGGCCTATGGCGGAGCTCAGGAATGCTACGGCGTAGTGCCGGATCTGTGCACGATTGGCAAGGCGCTGGCCGGCGGTTTCCCGCTCGCTGCAGTGGCGGGGCGTGAGGAACTGATGCGCGGTTTCGATCCGGCCGCGCGAGTCGATGGTAAATACATGCCGCAATACGGCACGCTCAACGGCAATCCGATCGCCGCCGCCGCCGGCCTGGCGACTTTGGAGATTCTGCGTGAACCAGGGACGTATGATCGGCTGTTCGCTACCGGCGAGCAATTGATGGCCGGGGTGCAGTCGGCCTTTGATGCAGCCGGGATCGCGATACAGGTAGTGGGTGCACCGCCAGTATTTGACGTGTTTTTTACGGATCAGAAGATCACTTCATACCGCGACACGCTGACAAGCGACAAAACGATGGTGACGCAGTTCAACAGGCAGTTGCTGGATCGTGGTATCTTTCGGCCGGACAGTAAATTTTATGTTTCGATTATGCATTCGGCCGAGGATGTGGCAAGGACAATTGAGGTCTTTGCTGCCGCTGCAAAGACTCTTTGAAAGCGAGCTGAGCCAGTGCCTGGCAACCCGCTTGTCACTCGACTTCGCTTGTACCTTGCCGGCGGAGCGCAATTGGTGGAAGTTCAAATTGGATGTAGTCCTGCGAGTGGACCAAGATGGTCATGTCTTCGTTTTGATCTGAAAGTGTGATAATCACAACGTTGCCCTGTACAGACTTCACTTCATAACGCAATTCTTGTTCACTGTCTTGTGACAGACTCCCTATCGTGATCGTATCTTCCGTGATGACGTATTGCAGTTGACTGAACTGGTGTCGGACCATGGCCTGGGAACTCGCATCCTGGGCCGTTCCTGAAAGTTCAAGGCTCTTCATTGTTTCCTCGACATCGCATTCCCATGTGCCGATCAGAGACTCTCCCGTGCCGGTTGCTTGGAGGGGCGCACCGTCATCTTCGAATCCTGAGTCCCCGTCCCCTCCTTCCGCCTCGAGCATCGCTACGGTGAAGGCGTGCTTGCCCATCGTGATCTTCGCACCGTCTGTGAATTCGAACGGACCGTAGGCAGTCCCTGAATCGTTGTTGACGATCTCGTACAAGGTCGACTCGGGTTCAGGCGTTGCAGCAGCATCCTTTTTGTCAAAGCACGATACGCAGCAGACTGTGAACCCGACGGCAATGAGTACTTTGAAGAAATCCTGGCCCATCTGCTATTGCCTCTGCTTGCGTCGGACATTCTTGAATTCACCGCTGACTGTTATGTCAGATTCTTTCTTGCCTAGAAGACCAGTGAATTTGAAATGGCCGCTGACTCGTGACTGACTGATCCCGGTGATCGTAAACGACACCCGACCTCTGGCGGTCAACAGTGCCCCGGGCGTGCCTTTGCTCACCGCGAAAAATGTTTTATCTCCCGAAGTGTAGCGGGCCATAACCCGATACTGCGATCTTTCGTCGTATGTGCCCCGGGAGAAATCACGATCTTCGGTGCTCAACAAAATTACTTCTGTGCCGTTCGAAAACCGCAGCAAATTCGACCCGGACCGGATTTGATAGGCCGTGTTCAGGTCAAACATTTTCTCGCCACCGTCGACGGACGCGACTACCGAATCGGGCTTTTGTAACTGATCGAGCAATGCCCTTTCCTGCGAGGTGATGCGGCGTAGCGGCAGATTGTACTTTTCTATCAGCAGTTGCTCGTCCGAGATGACTGTGAACGCTTCGGTCTGTGGCCGTTGCCAGTGACTCCATGACTGTGCCAGCGTCAACGTATTCCCGTCGATCGCGGTCACTTCGTAATCCAATTCCATTTGATTGGCATCGAGATTGACGATGACCTTGTCCCCGGTGAATGTACGGAATTTATGGTGATCCCATTTTCCGGCGAACTCTGGATTATGACCTTTTTCGATTGCTGCTGCCACCAGTGCATCGCTGTCGGTCACCCATGTGCCAAGCAACGCCCGCTTCAGTTGCTGCGCCTCGGGTGAGTCCAGGTTGGTGGTTGTGTCGTTCTTAAAACCACTATCGTCTACCTGCTTGAGGGTAAAAGAAAACTTGTCGAGCAGGACTGCGGCGCCATCCTCGAGATCGAAGGGGCCATAGGCCTTGCCCGATTTCTCGCTGATCAATTCGAACTGGCGCGGTGCCGGTTTCGCCGCAGATGTGGTGTCCTCGCTCTTCTTCCAGCACGAGCAGAGCATGGTAAGGCATGCAAGCAGCAGGAACAGGCAGTTGAGTCGTTTCATATTATACCTTCCCGGTTGGGGCGAGAGCTCGATGTTCAAATACTAACATGCCTGACTATCGTTGCAATGCGTAGGAGACTGCTACACCATAATTACCATCGTTGCCGCATGGTTTTGGCGCCGTCCGCGACTGGGGCCTTGAAGGCTCGGGCTTGGCGGATAATTACACAGGGTAGACGGGCTGCGGCAATGATATGACAGTTGGATTCATCGGGGGAACTTGAAACGCGGGCGCTGTTCGTCTATGCTGCTGTATAAACAACCATCCAGGTTAAAACAGGAGGCAGACATTGGCTGATATTCAGGAACTCTCAGCGGCGGACTTCGATGCCGAAGTACTTCAACACGATGGCCGTGTACTCGTCGATTTTTATACCGAATGGTGCCCGCCATGTAAGCAAATGGCGCCAGTCCTAGAAGAGATCGCCGCGTCGGATGTCAGTGTCAAAATAGTCAAGGTCGATGCCGGTAAAGAACAGCAACTTGCGGTGCAGCATGAGGCGACCATGGTGCCGACCTTCATCCTGTTTGAGAACGGCAACAAGGTACGCACAACCGTCGGGGCCATGCCAAAGGCCAAATTCGTCGACTGGCTCAACGGCTGAGCACGAACTGCAGCTGGGCATGCCCGTGAGACGGGCTATAGGCGTGCTCGTACTGGTCGTTGGTGCTTGTTGTTTATTATGCGCGGCAGTAACCAACCCGGCCCGGGGATTTTTCGAATGGAGTTACACCTCGATCGACTGCGGCTCCAACGCGTTGGCCCTACCGCCACCGTGGGAGTCGTCTCGTTACCGCTGCCGCCGCAGTCCGCCGACAGCCTGGCGGTCGACCATAGCTGTGCTGCCTGGCAGCCCCTCGGCCACTACGAGCGCGACGGATCGCCGCGCCGCGTACTTGCCTGTATCGCGGATGCCAAGGGCGTGCCCGAAACGCTTAGCTTGAAAAAAGTCGCGCGGCCTTCTAAAAAGCCCGGCAAACATCCTTGGTCGGCCACGACGCGGATTACCCGCGAAAAGCTCGAGTTTGAGAAAGTCCTGACTTTTGCGCAGCCCGATCACATGCGTGGCGCCCCAGTTGAGGACTGTGCCAGTGTGGAGAGTGAGCTTGTGCTGACGTATGGCGGCGAGACCATTTGCATCACTGCCGGCGCGACCGGGCGGGAGGATGGCAAGTGCGTCTGGCAGAACGTTCAGCTCGAACGGTTGTGGTCGAACGCCGCTGCCGAGGCGGTGCGCGTCGGTGGGGTCATCTACAACGGCGACACGTACCTGTGCGTAGACCTGTATATCGTCCTCTATGCTACGGGTGTTGCCAGCGTTTCATGTCATTTCGTTAATACCCGATTGCATATTAAGGGCTACGATTTTCGCGGTCTGCCGTTTATCAGATTCAGCGGCACTGCCTTCGGGCGGCGCCAGCTCACCCTGCCGAGCGACGGCATGCAGCAGCAGTTCGGATTGTTCGGTCTCAATCTCGACGACGCCGCTATTCTCTGCAGCGACAAATATCCCGGCCGTCTCGAATGCCGCGGCAATGAGGCCGACTGGTTTCCTGTCAGTCGTGTTTTCAACCCGCAGAAGGTCCGCGGGCCGGCGGATCGCTGGGATTCGGGCATGGCGCGGACCGTTCGCTTCACAATGTCACTTGGCGCCGCGCCGCCGTTGATCGCGCGCTACCAGGTGCCGGCCTGGTGGTACAGCGTGTGTGGTGAGCCTTGGGCGTTGCCGTTGCTGCCGGTGCAGGGCCGGTTTGCAGAGCTCGCAGAAATCACCGTCGATGACCTGCGTGCGATGTTTCGCCGTGGCCGTTTCGATGCCGGCTGTGCCGCCCAGGGAGACTATAAACGGGGCCAGCAGGTGGGCAATGACGGATATACCGGATCGAGTCTGTTGCTGTACGCAATCAGTCGCGGCGACCACCAGGTTTACGACGATGGTCTGGCGTATTGCTATTACTGGGCCGATCTCGCGGTCGACCACGAAGACTTCACGGTGCACCAATGGTTGGGGGGCTGGCCGTGGAAGACGTGCGCGTATATGAAGTTTCGCGACCTGGTGTATGGCTACCTGGAGACCGGTGATCCGTACCTGAGCGACACAGCCGAGAATGTGGCAGACGCCTACTGGATGTGGTTCCGTGCAAACTGGCCGCGCTCTGCCATTGGCCGCGACATGTTCCCGAGCGCTGACTGGGCCGTGTTGCGTCGCTACTTCGACAGCGATCGCAGCCGGCGCCGGACGCACCAGCTCGTGGGCATGCTGCGGGATGTCGTCGAGGCACGTGGGACGCCTGGCGGGCAGATGGGCGCAGGCCCGCATGCCGGGTACGTTGATGCTTTGTATATGTCGGGCATTTGTATGGCCGCCTGCCTCGATATGGCGGAGGCTGAAATCGAAGCCGGCAATGGGGATCAGCTCGATGGGCTGCTGGATCTGCTGCGCAAGTTGCACGCCGACTTCATCCGTGACGATATACCGCTATTCCCGTCGAATATGGATGAACTCCGGGCAGACTGGTCGCCGCACTTCGCCGTAACCTGGTCGATGATCGCAGCCCGCATTTACCCGGTGCTGTCACGGATTTGGCCGGAATTGAGCAAGCAGCAACATGAAGGGATGCAAGTTCTGTACAGGCACGCGCAGGACCAAGACGCTTGGTTTCACGATGGGCGTTATTGTCTCTTTCCCTTGCAGATCGGCATCCATGATGCGTTTGTCCTGGGCGCGCGGCTGGAAGGGCAGGGCATTTTGATTGAGCCGGTCGGCAAGCCGGCTGATTGGGCGTTGGAACAGGTTGTGGATACGCCATGGGGCAGCTTGTCCGTGCGAGCGCGCCAGCGGCGCGGCGCTGTCGAATTTGCATTCTCCGCACCGGAGAAATTCCCGATTCGAATTTGTTACAAAGGAAAAACCGACAAGACAACAAGTACCGGCACTTGCCGGCTGTGACCCACATCGCGGTTTTCCGAGTCACGGCGTGCCTCAGTGACGTATTCCAAATCATGAATTCGGACTGAATTGATGTTCAACGAAGTAAACGTCGCGGCGATTTCGTTTCGTCCGAAGAAACTTGATCTGCAGGGCAACGCCGACAAGCTGGAGGCGATGTTTCGCGATGCTGCTCGTGAGAAGGCACAACTTGCGGTCGGGCCGGAAGGCGTGCTCGAGGGCTACGTCGTGAACGATATTATCGTCGGCGACATTCCGGCGGAGTGCATCAACGACGTTGCCGTGACGATGCGCTCGAAGGTCATCACACACTTCCGCAACCTGGCGCAGGAGTTGAACATGTGCCTGGCCTTCGGCTGTGCCGAGAAAGTGGCAGGCGACATCTATAACTGCGCGGTGTTTATCGATAATCAGGGCCGTCTGCGAGGCAAGTATCATAAGATGCAGCTGGCGGAAGGGGCGCACCCATCGTGGTGGTACGATCGGCTCGGCAGACACAGCCGAGCCGTTGATACGCCGTTCGGCCGGGCAGGCTTTCTGATCTGCAATGACCGGTGGAGCCCTGATCTGGCACGTATCCCGGTGCTCGACGGCGCCAGATATCTGATAATCCCGTCATACGGCGCGCGCGGCTCCGATCAGGACCACGCGGTCCTCGCCAGGGCGCGTGAGAATGGTGTGCCTGTTGTCGAAGCGAATGTTGGCGTAACGTTGATCATCAGCAAAGGGGAGATTGTCGCTCGCTCCCGTAAGATCGAGACGATGGTCACGGCCACGATTGCGATTCCCGCTGCGCCGTCGCGTTCGAATCGTGATCTGCAGGAAAGCGCTTTCCTCAAGCGCCGTGGGCCGGCGATGAAGGCGAACTATCGCCAAACGATGCAGGGCCTGAAACAGCGATGATCAAGCGCCGAGGGCAGCGTCTCGAAATGCGCGGATATGGTCCGGTCCAGTGCCGCAGCAACCACCGATGATCTGGGCGCCGGCCTGCAGTAATGCAGGGACATCCGCCGCCATGTCTTCGGCGCTCTGGTCGTAAAACGTTTGCTGATTCTTGTCCAGCTTCGGGACGCCGGCGTTTGGATAGGCCATCATGGATTTGGGTGGGTCGATACCTCTGGCTGTCATTGCTTCCTGGAGCTCAGTGATCCCATGGCAGGCGTACGGCATGCCCGTATGCTCGGCCCGATGTTGCTCGGCGCCGCAATTGAGCCCGAGCACCTGGACGGAATCCAGAAGATTGACGCCGTCGGAATAGTCGCTGCCGGACAGGAGGTCGAGCAGCGAGGCTGCGGAGTGGCCCCAGTCTGTCTTGTAGATAATTTCGCCGGTGGCCCGGTCTTTGGTATACTTATATGTGCAGTTGACGGCGATCGGCAGGTTGAACCGGCGGACAACATCCACTGCGATGATCGCTTCAATAACGGAAAACATTGTTTCCAGACAGAACAGATCGATACCGGTCTCGGCCATTCTTTCCGCGACTCGTTCGTGTGCATCGCGCACTTTCTGGTTCGGGATACCGAAATCGGTGCCGCCGGCATCGGCCTCGATGGCTCCTGGTGACGGTCCGATCGAGCCGGCGACGTAGATATCCCTATCGCTGGCGTCGGCTGCTGCCCGGGCGATTTTTACGGCGCTGGTGACCAGTTTGTCGGCGTCGTCGGCATCGTGACCCGCCATCTCCAGATGCAGTGGTGAGGACACGAAGGTGTTGGTGCCGATCATGTCGGAACCGGCCGAAATATAGGCATCGTGCACGTCCCGTACCGCTTCGGGATACAGTTCATTTGCCAAGGTGCTGTTGGGCAGTTTGATATCTCGAATGAAAAGCTCGGTACCCAAAGCCCCGTCGTAAAAGATAGGGGTCGGATCCTGCAGGCGTTCGAGGAAGGTTGGCATGATTATTGGATTCGAGTTGAATAGGTTCTGTGCGTATCGTGAATGTTACGTTGAAACGGCGTGTCGATTTTGCACGGCAGTTCGCCAGCATCGGGGGCGTGGTCGACCATGTAGCGACTGTCCGCCCTTTCGTCAATCCGGACCATGCTGACTTTTTCCGTGGGTGCAGCAGTTCCTGAGGCTGTGCCCCGTGCGAAGACACCTTCGACAACAGCCCAGCCGTTGGTCGATCACGTCCTGAAATTCTTGGATTATGAAATTTATATATAAGCGACTACGATAGGATTTCAACAGCTGGCGGATGGGATAGGGTAACGAATGCCGACTGCCCTGGACCGCGGTTCTTCCATAAATCCAAGCCTGTAAGCGATACGTTTGTGACAGCATCGTGGCCATTGAACGTACTGAACGCTGCGCGCGGATTCTCCTTTGCCAGGGCAATCCGGATCCTTGTGACCTGCAGCCGTCCTTCACTGCCAGAATGCAGGACTGAAGAGTGACCCTGGCCATCACCAATGACGCATCAAACCGTTGATACTTGCAGAAACCGTGATCATATGCTCAGTTGTGGTATGTCTTACACACCTACTGCAACGGATATCGAATCCTATCAAGCCCGCGGCTACTGGATAAGTCCGAAGCTCGTCGATGACGATCGCATCGACCAGTTGCGGCGGGCGTTGGAACGCATCTTCGCCGGTGATTTCGACGGCGACGGCTATTCGTACCGCAACCAGTATCCCGACCTGTCACTGCAGGAAATGTTTGCTGTGCGCAAGATGATGAACGGCTGGTGGATCAATGACGAAGTCCGCGACATGGTCTGCGATCCAGTGTTCGGCCGTATTGCTGCAGCCCTGATGCAAGCCGACAGTGCGCGGCTCTGGCATGATCAGGTGGTCTTGAAGCCCGGTGCCGGTGCCCAGGAAACCGTGCTGGGCAACGTCGGCTGGCATCAGGACTACGCGTACTGGAACTGCACAACGACGAGCAACATGACGACTGCGTGGCTGGCTTTGCAGGACACCGACCTGAACAATGGCGGTATGCGCAGTATCGTCGGCTCGCACCAGTGGGGGCTCGTAGAAGAAGCGTCGACGTTCACTGAACAGGATCTCGACGGGTTGCGGGATCGCTACATCGGCCGCACTGGCGGCGAGTGGATCGACGAGCCATGCGTGCTGCAGGCCGGGCAGGTCAGCTTCCACCACGCCCTCTGTTTTCATGGTTCTGGCGCCAATCGTACGACAGCGCCCCGGCTGTCGATCATCGGCCACTACATGCCCGGCGACTGCGGCTTTCGCGCTAGCGGCTGCTATCACAGCAATGTCGGGCTGATCGGACCCCGGCCGCGCGACGGACAGCCGTACGACAATGACTGTTTCCCGCTTGTTTATCCGGCACCGGTCTCATAAAAAAAAATCTCATGACCATCGAACGATTGGCCAACACAAAGCCCCCTTGGCCCGACCCACTTCCAGTCGACCGATCCGGAGTTCAGAATTATGGCCGCCTTGAACCCCAAGGTCGCGCAGTGCGGTGACGAGATCGTGCTGATGGCTGGTTGCCGTCAGAAAATCCAATGCATGCGCTCGTCCCTGTCGACACCGGCTGGCAGAAACTGCCCCGACATCGGTTGCCGCTGATCATAAACCGCGACAATGATTGCTGCTGCATCGGTCAATTTCAGTGCGGTGGCCGGCTGCATATCGAGGCCCATGAACGACTCCTTGTCTGCCCCATTGTCAAAAACGCCGAGCAGCGTCAGATCCCATTCCTGGATGCCGAGGTAAACGATTTCCGCTATGTCGCCGGAGCCAAGCAGTGCCACCGTTTTCAAGTTCTGTTCAGACAGTTCGCGGCAGACCTGAGCGCTCTGCCGCCGGGCTTCGCGATAGAACTCCATCGAGAACCCGACAAACTCAACGGTGAGGCGAGCCTTTTCGGCAATGCCGCTCGGCGTCAGAAAATAATCCCAGCGGCGGGAGTTGAGTTTCTTGACGTGCAACAGGCCTCTCGAGACCATGCGCTTGAGAGTCTCGTGAGCGAGCTTGACGCTGACGCCGAGCCTGGTCGCGGCGGTCCGATTGGTGAGCGTCGGGCTTTCCTCGATCTGCCTGAGGATCTCGAGCTCGTGAAGATCGCTCTGTTCGAGCTTTGGCATACTATGACCCTATCGTTTCCATTGGTAACGATAGGGTCGTAGCCAATGGATTGCAAGGCCTGCCGCGATATTCGATAGGCGGAATACTCGTGCGTATCGTCGGAAATCCAGCCGTTGGAGATGCAAGCTCGACAGAACCGGTCGGGTGTGTTGATGATTACCCGGCCGGGGCACTTTATGCCAATCTGAGATGGCGTGACTTATTCGAACTGCCGTGTTTTCTGACGCAGCGCAAAATCGCACAGGACAATTGCCGCCATCGTTTCGACAATCGGTATGGCGCGTGGTACAACGCACGGATCGTGACGACCCTTCGCTTCGAGGGTCACGGGCTTGCCATTGAAGTCCACGGTCTCCTGTGGTCGGCTGATCGTTGCCGGTGGCTTGAAGGCGATTCGGAAGTGAATGGGCTCGCCGTTGGAAATGCCGCCCTGGACGCCGCCACTGTTATTGGTTGTTGTGCCCAGCCGTCCGTCACGGTCAACGAAAGGATCGTTGTGGGCGGAGCCCAACAATTCGGTGCCGGCAAAGCCCGATCCGATCTCGAAACCTTTTGTTGCCGGTATCGACATCATTGCCTGCGCCAGTTTTGCCTCCAGCTTGTCGAACACGGGTTCGCCCCAGCCGGCCGGGACACCGCGACAGACGCAACTGACCGTGCCACCCAGAGAATCGCCCGCTTCACGGGCTTTAACGATCGCTGCCAGCATCTGTTCATGTACGTTACTCGGAGCCCGGATTTCATTGGCATCGACGAGCTCACGTGTGAGCGTGTTGACGTCCACTGGCCCGGTCGGGATGTCCGCTACAGAGCTGACCCAAGAAACAATCTCGATGCCATAGTAGGTCTGCAGAATCTTCTCCGCTACAGCGCCCGCTGCAACCCGGCCTATGGTTTCCCGGGCACTGGATCGTCCGCCGCCGCTCGATGCGCGGATACCGTACTTCATCTGATAGGTGTAGTCGGCATGCGACGGTCGCGGTACGTTGCTCATCTCCTTGTAGTCGCCAGGGCGCTGGTCACGATTCGCGACGAACATGGCGACCGGTGTGCCCAGTGTCACTCCATTTTCCGTTCCTGACAGGATCGTTACTGCATCCTGCTCCTTGCGATCCGTCGTGACAATGCTTTGCCCGGGCCGTCGCCGGTCGAGTTGCGGTTGCACGTCGGCCTCTGTCAGGGGGAAATTCGGCGGGCAACCGTCGACGATGACGCCGACCCCTTTACAATGGGATTCCCCAAAGGTCGAGACAATGTAGTTTGTGCCGAAGGTGCTTGACATGACGTCCTTGAAATTGAGCTAAACGGGTCGCTGCGGATTCATACCCTATTGCCAGCCCGGTAATATTTCCAGTTTAGGAGGTTTCAGATTTCAGGTTTCAGTGACGAAAAGACCGTGCTGGGGAAGCTGAATTCGGGAACGGCCACGGGTCCGGAAATTTGAATGCTACCACAAACCCTCATTAAATTTCAATTCCTCTCGACCTGCCATTGGTACCCGACAGCCCCACTTGCTCTATCCGGCCTTGATCCACATCACCATCACGATCACGACGTTGTACAGCGAGTGGGTCCAGGCTGCGACCCCGAATCCGCGGGTCAGCAAGATTATGTTCAGAGCCAGTCCGAAAAGGAAACGAAATACGAAGGACGGCGCATCGAAGACGTCGCTCATTGTCCCGATGTAATGCACCAGACTGAAGACAAAAGCCCCGGCTATCGCTGCCAGAACATACGCCAGCGCCTTTTGCTCGATTACCAGGCAAAGCAGCCAGGCCAGACCGACGACGACGATTACGCGAAACACCATCTCCTCGTACAGCCCGGCACCGATCGACAGGGCCAGTTGCAGGCCCAGATCGAGTTTGGAAAAGTCGCTCTCCACGTCGGCCAGCGGCAGGTGCGCGAACAGTTGTCCGACGGCAAACGACAGGACGACCCACAGGAAAATTGCATAGGCGAGTCCCTCGAAAACGATCAACGCCAGATAGCGTAGACGTATATCGATTTTCTTTCGGCGCTCTGCCAGGATGATAAAGATGCCGATCAGCAGCACGATGGTGCCCATCGATAAATGCCATTGGCCGCCAATCTTTGACAACACCGCAGTCAACCATACATCCGCACTCACGCGGATCATCACAGCGTCGTCCTTGTTGCAGGCGAGAATCAGAAACTCGTAGGCAAACAGCAACGGCAGGATAGCCAGGAAACTGTATGTCCATGTCCGGGTGTTACGCACATACGTGCGGACGGGCCCCGGCGGCGAAGCGGCCTCGGATGGTGCTGCCGTTGCCGGCTCTTTCTGGTCACTGCTCACGGTATAAACTCGCCGCGGCCAGCGATAAACAGTTTATACCATTCTTCCCGCGTGATCTCGACGTTGAGGCATTGCGCCTGCTGGCGAAGGCGCGTAGCGTGCCGACTCCCGATGATCGGCTGGATACCCGCCGGATGGCGTAGAATCCACGACAACGCAATGATTTCTGGCTGGGTGTTATGCGCCGCAGCGACTTCAGTCAGCAGCTCGTGCAGCTTGCACAAATGCTCGTCATCGGGTGGCGGTGTCGAGGCAAGACGCCCGCCGGCCAGCGGTCCCCAAGCCTGGATCAGTATATCATGTTCCCGGCAATACTCGATTATACCGGTGCTACCAATTGGGGTCGGTGCCCGTTCGACCGTAGAGATCCCCCCGTCGATCGCGTCCGTATGCAAGAGGCTGTACTCTATCTGGTTAACTGCGACAGGCTGCTTTAAGTATTTTCGCAACAGAGAGATCTGTGCTGCCGTATGATTGCTGACACCGAACGCCAGCACCTTGCCTGCGACCTGCAGTTCGTCGAAGGCGGCAGCGACCTCCAGCGGTTCAACAAGCGGGTCCGGTCGATGCAGCAGCAGGATGTCGATATGTGTGACCCGTAGCCTCTTCAGGCTGCCTTCGACCGCTGCGACAATGTGGGGCCGGCTGAAATCGTAGTGTCCGGGTTCACCGGTTGCGGTATTGGGCAGGCGAATCCCACATTTTGTCTGCAGTGCCATGCGGTCTCGCAGATCGGGATTGTCGGCGAGCACCTCACCGAAGGCGGTCTCTGATTTGCCGAGGCAGTAGATGTCGGCGTGATCGAAGAGATTGATACCCGCTTCCAGGGCAGCGTCAACCGCGGCACGGGCGTCCTTCACGGCATTGGGCTGCAGCGGGGCGTCATTCCACTTACCGCCGTAGCCCAAACAGCCTGCGCCGAGCCGGGATAAAGAAAACGGGATTGCCGCGAGTTCAATCACCAGCAGTCAGCTGAAATTGAGGCTGATGGATTAATCATGAGCCATGCATGGATGGTACCAAAGGGGGGATTCGAACCCCCACCCTCTTATCGAGGACTAGGACCTGAACCTAGCGCGTCTGCCAATTCCGCCACTTTGGTCCAGACATGGAACGCCAATCATACTATCGCTTTATCTGGTCGTCAACTGTTGCCCAGAAATATATTCGTGAATTCTATTCATTGATGCCGAATCCATTGCGCCCCCCTGGCATATTATTACCTGCAATTCATTCATCACAAAAATCCTGTGTCGGGCGTCAAAATGGGCAAAACTGCATTTTTCCAACATTCCCTTCGGTGACGTGAAGATGCGCGAACCCTTCCGAAGTTCGCCGATTTTCCGCTCGGCTTTATGCAGTTTAGAGACGGTAAAGATGCGGCCGCGGTTGCACTTTTCAGCACGCTGTCGACAATCCTTAAAAGCATCCGCCCGAACGTCGTTTCAACAATGTCCGGGCGGAAAATCTTCTCGGATGTCAGTCCGTTACGACTGATGATCAATCGTTGTCGTCGTCCTCGATCATCGTAATCGATAGTTGATCGAACGACTTACCGCTCACATCTATGGAATGCACTTCGTATACCCAAGCTCATTTCCTGTCTGCTTCGGACGATTTACGTTGATCAGGCAGAGCACCTGGTTGGTTTTGAACGACTACCACTGACTGGCCCGGCGCCGAACTCATCTTTTACCGATGCCACCACCACCACGGGTGACCGTGGTAGTGGTGGTGGTGGTGATGGTGGTGGTGGTGGTGGTGGTCATCCTTATCCTCATCCTCGAGCACCGTAATTGAGTAGTCGACCATAGTCGTGTTGCCGCATTCATCGGCCCCTCTCGCCGTCCACTTGATCACCGTGCCGGGAGCGCCGGTGTTGATGATCGTGATCGTCGCACCGCGGACCCTTACCTTGCTATCGTCATCGTCATCGTCGTCGTCGTCGTCGCCGGGAGGTACAAAGATAACCCGACCGATTTCAACCCTCGCGTCGCTGCACACGTCGGTGGCGGTCGCCGTGAAGGAAACACTGTCGTCATCGTCGTCATCGTCGTCATCGTCGTCGCCATCGAATTCCGTGATGTCGTAGACGGTGCACTCCACTTCCGGCGGTGTCGTGTCGACGACGGTGATCGTCTGCACGCAGCTCGTCGTGTTGCCGCACTCATCGACCGCTCTCCAGGTGCGCGTGACCACACCGGTATTCTCGCAGTCTTCCACAAACGTACTGATCGAGCTGATGCTCACACTGCTGCAACTGTCGCTGCTGCTCGCGGTGCCCAGCACTCCCTGATTCGTCGCCTCGCCACACTCGACCGTCGCATCTTCCGGACACTCGATCGAAGGCGCCGTCGTGTCGACAACCGCAATCACCTGGTCGCAGCTCGTGCTGTTA